>OGZB01001359.1_pt1 | contig 14228 bp, 10 predicted proteins | sample 1576691 | NCBI WGS metagenome assembly OGZB01 (sample SAMEA3541479, study PRJEB24748) | human gut metagenome | biome: human gut; feature: human-associated habitat; material: faeces | place: China | collected 2012
TGCTCAGGTACTTAAAAAAAATATTTTATAATAGTGTTGCGGAATTAAGGTTTATCATCCATTTCACTCAGCCACTTCCTGAGGCTTTAGCCGAACAGACTGACTTCGGCATTGAAAACCTGACATGGACACCAGAGGTTTATTTTGCCGGTAATACCATCCGCAACAACCGCGCCAGAGGTTCTCTGTTCAGTACACCTAAAAAAACAATCGTAGAAAACAACCTGTTTGACCATACTTCAGGAACAGCTATTTTGTTGTGTGGTGACTGCAACGGCTGGTATGAAACCGGTGCCTGCCGGGAAGTAATCATCCGTCACAATCGGTTTATCAATGCCCTGACCAACATGTTCCAGTTTACCAACGCTGTGATTTCCATTTATCCGGAAATTTCCGATTTGGAGCATCAGGTAAAATATTTTCACGGAGGAAAACCCGGCGCTATACAGATTACAGACAATGAATTTGATACATTCGATGCACCTATTCTATATGCCAAATCGGTAGACGGATTAATCTTCAAACAAAACAAGATTAAAACGAACAATGCATACAAGCCTTTCCACTGGAATCAAAACCGATTCTTACTGGAGAAAGTAAACCGAGTAGAAATCACTGAGTGACATTGCTTCAAGGACTACTCAAAGCCTTTTGCACTCAACTTATACCATACAAATAAAGCTGTTCAAAATAAGATTTGAACAGCTTTATTTGTATGGTGATATCCACTTATTTTCAGGCTTTCTTTTCCTTTACATCCCGGTGAGCCTCTACCACATTCACTGCATAATCGCCTAACTTCTCACATTCGGCGATAATGTCCATGTAGTGTACACCCATCTGATAATCGTATTTCTTTTCATTGACGTCAATCACATTCTGGTTCTTCAACTGGTTACGATAGTTGTTGATTTCCATCTCGATGTTGAATGATTTGTTGACATCCACCTGCTGATGCATGTCTTCCACCAGTGCAATCATCTGTGTCAGGGCATCGTCCGTCAGTTGGAACATCTGTGAGATATGCTCATATTGCGCACCCGTGAAGTCTTCATTTCCACGTCGTTTCCGGTTGATGGTACGGGCCAGATTATAGCAACTGTCGCCAATGCTTTCTATCTCCGTCACCTCGCGGAGCATCCCCCGTATCTGCAGCTTGCTTTCGGAACTTAACCTGCCCTCCGACACCTGCGTAAGGTAATTGGCAATCTCCACTTCCATATTGTCACTGATGTTCTCATACTTCTCAATCCGGCTGAACAGCTTGTTGAAATCATTTTCATTCTCCGTATGCAACAAGTCACGCACCATGCGGAACATACGCTGTATGCGTTCGGCAAACAGATTGATTTCCTTCCGTGCCTGAAGGATAGACAACTCTGCCGTAGAAAGCATGCCCCCCGTAATGAACTGCAAGCGGTATTCTTCCTCCTGCTCTTTCTGGGGAACAATCTTGCAGACCGTTTTCTCGATAAGATGTACGAACCATATCAGAATCAGCACATTGCAGACGTTGAAGCAAGTGTGGAACGCAGACAATTTGAAAGAGACAGCCACCCCGTCGGCCTCACTTACCTTCATAAAATCGGAAATAATCCAGTCTACCATCGACAAGAAAGGCTCAAACAACATCAGTACCCAGATTACACCGAACACATTAAACATCAGATGAGCCATTGCCGCCCGGCGTGCCTGCGTATTGGCAGTCAAGGCCGCCAGGTTGGCCGTAATCGTGGTTCCTATATTTTCTCCCAGCACCAAAGCGGCTCCCAGTTCAAAACTAATCCATCCGTTGGCACACATAATCAACGTAATGGCCATGGTAGCCGCCGAAGCCTGTACAATCATGGTCAGTACAGTACCAATCAGGACGAACAGCAGGACAGAAAAAAAGCCCATGTCCGTATAATTCTGAACAAAGGCCAGCATATCCGGATTCTGACTGAGGTCCGGAGCGTTCGTCTTCAGGAGATTCAATCCCATGAACAGAAATGCAAACCCGAAGATAAACTCACCCACAGATTTACGTGAACTTTTTTGAGAGAAAAGCAGTGGAATACCAATCGCCAGAAGCGGCAGAGAAAATGCAGATATATCTACTTTAAAACCGAGAGCTGAAATAATCCACGCCGTCACCGTGGTTCCGATATTCGCTCCCATAATCACCCCGATAGACTGAGAAAGCGTCAGCAAGCCGGCGTTTACAAAGCTGACCACCATTACTGTTGTAGCAGAAGAGGACTGAATCAGAGCGGTAATCAACATACCTGTCAGCACCCCCGTCACACGGTTCGTGGTCATTGCGGTTAAAATACTACGAAGGCGGTCGCCCGCAAACTTCTGAAGTCCCTCACTCATGATTTTCATTCCATAAAGGAACAGCGCCAGTGATCCAAGAAGCGCTAAAAAATCATAAAAAGAATATTCCATTTGTAATTAGTTAAGTTGGAAAGAGGCTTTTAATTGTTTAATGAGTAAATTAACTGCCTATTCACAAGGTTAGTAACACATATTACATTTATGCTACAAATATATTGCAAAAATAACAATTCGACAAGAGAATTCCCGGAGGGAAGCTCACTTTTGGATATTTATAACGGTTTTAATCTGGCTATGCCCTACGGTCCGGTCAGCGCCAAAGTCAACAATAAGGTAGAGAGTCTCGACTTCCGGGTGTACTACAATAAAGACATTGAATTTCTTGACATTACCAGTTCTTCCGGCATGCGCACTTATGTCCGTTCGCTCTTTTTCATCCTGGTCAAAGCGGTAGAAGAACTCTATCCGCAAGGCAGTATTTCACTGGAACATCCCATCTCAAAGGGATATTTCTGCAAACTGCATATTGACCGTACCATTGGACTGGATGACGTGCAGCGCATCAAACAGAAAATGCAGGAAATCATCGCGGCCGATATTCCCTACACACGCACTGAAAGTCACACGGAAGAAGTGGTTCGTCTGTTCGAAAAACGGGGAATGATGGACAAGGCACGACTGTTGGACACTTACGGTCAGCTTTATTCTTACTACTATCAATTGGGCGACACGGTGGACTGTTATTATAGCAGTCTGGTACCCAGTACAGGATATATCCGCCTGTTCGACATTGTGAAATACTACGACGGACTGTTGCTGCGTATCCCCAGCCGTGAAAACCCGACCAAACTGGAAGAAGTGGTGAAGCAGGAAAAAATGCTGGAAGTGTTTCAGGAATATCACCGCTGGAACCAGATTTTGGGCATCAGTACGGTGGGCGATTTGAATGTGGCCTGCAACCACGGACATGCCACCGACCTGATAAATGTGTCGGAGGCCTTGCAAGAAAAAAAGATTGCCCAGATAGCCGATGAGATTACCCACCGCGACCAAGACGGGAAACGGGTAAAACTCGTGCTTATATCAGGTCCGTCCTCTTCCGGAAAAACCACTTTCAGCAAGCGACTGAGTATCCAGCTCATGACCAATGGCCTGAAGCCCTACCCCATTTCACTGGATGACTATTTCGTCAACCGGAACGATACCCCGCTGGATGAGAACGGCAAACACGACTTCGAATCCTTGTATGCCGTAGACCTCCCCTTCTTCGAAGAACAGTTGACTACCTTGCTCAACGGAGGAGAGGTGGAACTGCCACGCTATAACTTTACCACCGGAAAAAGAGAAATGAGCGGTAAGAAACTCCGGATAGATGAACACATGATACTGATTATTGAAGGTATCCATGCACTGAATCCGGCACTGACTCCGCACATACCCAACGAAAACAAATACAAAGTATATGTGTCGGCACTGACTACCATCCTGCTGGACAACCACAACTACATCCCGACGACCGACAACCGTCTGCTGCGACGCATCATCCGCGATTACAAATACCGCAGCTACTCGGCCGAGGAAACCATCGCACGCTGGCCAAGTGTCCGTGCCGGAGAAGAAAAATGGATTTTCCCCTATCAGGAAAATGCCGATGCCATGTTCAACTCGGCCCTGCTGTTCGAACTGGCAGTATTAAAAGACTACGTGGAACCCGTTTTACGAAAGGTGCCCAACCGTTGTCCGGAATACTCCGAAGCACACCGTCTGCTCCGCTTCCTGAATTATTTTGTTTCCGTACAAGATAAGGAATTGCCCCCTACTTCCCTGCTACGGGAGTTCTTAGGCGGCAGCAGTTTCCAATATTAAAAATTTTGCCTTTTTCTTTGAAGTTCATTTTAATTATTATTTTTGCACGCTGTTAACTCAAGACAACAATAAAAATGGTACAAGGTTCACGTCAGGTACAGACACAGGCACAACAACAAGTACAGACCCTGTCTCCTCAACAGATACTGGCTGTCAAGTTGCTGGAGCTTCCGACTCTGGAGTTGGAAGAACGGATTCACGCTGAATTGCTGGATAATCCGGCACTCGAAGAAGGAAAAGAAACTTCCGACGCTTCCGATGCCCTCAATGATGAGTACAATACGACTGACCAAGACGGAGAACCTAATACCGATTCAGGTGAGGACATCGAACTGGGTGATTACCGCACGGAAGACGATATTCCGGATTACAAATTGCAGGAGAACAACCGCTCCAAAGAAGACCGGGCGGAAGACATTCCTTTCTCAGACAACGTATCTTTCTACGAAACGCTGAAAGAACAGCTCGACATGCAACACCTCACTCCGGAACAGAAGCAATTAGGTGAATACCTTATCGGCTCACTTGATGACGACGGACTGCTGCGTAAATCCACAGAAACGATTCTTGATGAACTGGCTATTTACCAGGGAGTCTACACTTCCGCTGAAGAGCTGGAGCATGTGCTCTCAGTGATTCAGGACTTTGACCCTGCCGGCATCGGTGCCAGAAGCCTGCAAGAGTGTCTGCTCATCCAGATTCGCCGGAAAGAAGATTCTCCGCTCAAGCAGATTGAGCTGGACATCATCGGAAAGTGCTGTGAGGACTTCACCCGCAAAAATAAAGACAAGATTATTCAGAAACTGAATATTACAGAAGAACAATATAATGCGGCTGCCGCCGAACTGACCAAGCTGAATCCGCGTCCGGGAAGTTCCATGGGAGAAGCCATCGGGAAAAACCTGCAACAGATTATCCCTGATTTTCTGGTAGAGACGGAAGACGACGGCACGATTAACCTCAGCCTCAACAACCGGAACGTGCCGGAACTGAGGCTGAGCCGGGAATTTACCGAGCTGCTGGACGAACACACCCGCAACAAGCAGAACCAGAGCAAAGAATCAAAAGATGCCCTGATATTCCTCAAGCAGAAGGTAGATGCGGCACAAGGATTCATCAACGCCGTGAAACAACGCCAGCAAACGCTGCTCAGCACCATGCAGGCCATCATCGACTTGCAACGCCCGTTCTTCGAAGAAGGGGACGAGTCTCTGCTTCGTCCGATGATTCTGAAAGATGTGGCTGAACGTACAAAGCTGGACATCTCCACCATTTCCCGTGTGAGCAACAGCAAATATGTACAGACCAACTACGGCATTTACCCGTTGAAATTCTTCTTCAGCGATGGCTACACGACCGAAAACGGTGAAGAACTGTCCGTCCGTGAAATCAAGCGCATCCTGAAAGAATGCGTGGCCAGTGAGAACAAGGAAAAGCCCTACACTGACGATGAGCTGGCCGATATGCTGAAGGAAAAAGGATACCCCATTGCCCGCCGCACTGTGGCCAAGTACCGCCAGCAGTTGAATATCCCCGTAGCAAGATTAAGAAGATAACATATTGATATGGAAGAAACCAGTATCCCCGATGAACTGACTTATCATGAACCCGCTCCCCGCCATACTGGGGAACCCCGCGATGCCCTATTTATGACTGCCCGCATCGTATCGCTCATCTTTACGCCGTTCATGGTGCCGTTTGTGGCGTTCTGCCTGCTTTTTTTCTTTACTTATCTGAACATCATGCCCCTGCAGTACAAACTGACGGTCTTAGGGCTGGTGTATTGTTTCACCATCCTGCTACCGATGCTGGGCATCTATCTGTTTCAGAAAATCAACGGCTGGACACTCCACGAACTGGGACACCGCGAAAAGCGTTTTATCCCTTACGGAATGACCATATTGAGCTACATGGCCTGTCTGTTGACCATGTACCGCATACACCTGCCGCGCTACATGAGCGGCATCATCGTGGCCACACTGATTTGCATGGTCATCTGCACAGTCATCAATACACGCTGGAAAATCAGTACCCACATGGCCAGCAGCGGCATGATGGTGGGAGGCCTGCTCTCCTATAGTTTCATTTTCCAGTTCAATCCGGTAGAGTGGCTCTGCTTCTTCATCCTGCTTGCCGGCATGTTAGGTTCAGCCCGTATCATCGTCAAGCAACATACTTTAAATGAAGTGACAGGCGGGTTTTTCGTCGGTTTATTTTGTGGTATCACGGGAATTTTGTTTATTTGAAAACTGATTATCTTAAACTTTAAATTTATTCAATATGGAATTCCCAACTAACATTAAGTACACCAACGAACACGAATGGATTCGTTTGGAAGACGACACTGCCTATGTAGGTATCACAGACTATGCACAGCAACAACTGGGCGACATCGTTTTCATCGATGTAACCACAGAAGGTGAAACGCTGGATAAAGGCGAAGTATTCGGTACCATCGAGGTAGTGAAAACAGTTTCAGACCTGTTCCTCCCCATCGGAGGCGAGATTCTGGAAGTCAACCCGCAACTGGAAGAACATCCGGAACTGGTAAACCAGGATCCTTACGGCGAAGGCTGGATTATCAAACTGAAACCTACGGATGCCAGCGAACTGGACGATTTGCTGGACGCTGCAGGCTACAAAGAGATTATTAACGAATAACTAAAATAAAAACAACGAATGAAACCAATTGTAAGTATCATTATGGGCAGTACTTCTGACCTTCCAGTAATGGAAAAGGCCGCCAAGCTGCTCGATGAAATGCAAGTCCCGTTTGAAATGAATGCCCTGTCGGCTCACCGCACTCCTGCTGAAGTAGAGAAGTTTGCGAAAGAAGCTGCCGGACGTGGCATCAAGGTAATCATCGCGGCTGCCGGAATGGCTGCTGCACTGCCGGGAGTAATTGCAGCCAACACCACCCTTCCGGTTATCGGAGTGCCTGTAAAAGGTTCTGTACTCGACGGTGTAGACGCACTCTACTCTATCATCCAGATGCCTCCCGGAATACCTGTGGCAACAGTAGCCATCAACGGTGCCATGAATGCCGCTATCCTGGCCGTACAGATGCTGGCCCTGAGCGATGCAGAACTGGCTCAAAAGTTTGCAGCTTACAAGGAAGGTTTGAAAAACAAAATCGTAAAAGCCAACGAAGAGCTGAAAGAAGTCAAATACGCTTATAAGACAAACTAACTGAATGAATTACTTCAACTATTCTCGCCGACAGGCGAACGAGGTATATGTAGGCGCCACTCCTATGGGTGGCGCTTATCCTATCCGTATACAGAGTATGACGAATACCGTCACCATGGACACTGAAGCTTGTGTGGAACAGGCCAAGCGTATCATTGAGGCGGGAGGAGAATATGTACGTCTCACCACACAAGGAGTACGTGAAGCAGAGAACCTGCAGCATATCAATGCATCTCTGCGTGCCCAGGGATACCAGACTCCTTTAGTGGCCGATGTACATTTCAATCCGAAAGTAGCTGAGGTTGCGGCCTTGTACGCTGAGAAGGTACGTATCAACCCGGGCAACTACGTAGATGCTGCCCGCACCTTCAAGCAACTGGAGTATACGGATGAAGAGTATGCAAAAGAAATCCAGAAGATACGCGACCGCTTCATCCCCTTTCTGAACATCTGTAAGGAAAACCACACAGCCATCCGCATCGGAGTGAACCACGGTTCGCTGTCCGACCGCATCATGTCGCGCTACGGAGATACCCCGGAAGGCATGGTAGAATCGTGTATGGAGTTCCTGCGCATCTGTGTGGAACAGAATTTCATGAACGTGGTCATCTCTATCAAGGCTTCCAATACGGTCATCATGGTACGCACCGTCCGCCTGCTGGTAGAACAGATGGAAAAAGAAAATATGGCTTTCCCGCTCCACTTAGGAGTGACAGAAGCCGGCGACGGAGAAGACGGCCGTATCAAATCAGCCTTGGGTATCGGTGCCCTGCTGTGCGACGGACTGGGTGACACCATCCGCGTATCGCTGAGTGAAGCGCCCGAAGCCGAAATTCCCGTAGCCCGCAAACTGGTAGATTATGTATTGAAACGCGAAGGACATCCCTATATTCCAGCTACCGAAGCTCCGGAATTCAACTACACGCACCCCAGCCGAAGAGAAACCGTGGCCGTAGGTAACATCGGAGGCGACCAGCTTCCGGTAGTCATCTCAGCCCGTCTGAACAACGACTTGGAAGTAAGCGAACAGTTCAAGCCCGACTACCTGTACTGCGGCCAACGCTTGCCAGAAAACCGCAGAGCAGACATCGGTTATATTGTGGATGCCTGTGCATGGGACGGCAGCGAGCACACCTACCCGGCTTTCAACTACCAGCAGTTGATTGAACTGCATCACCATCCGGCAAAAATGAAGTTCCTCTTTACTTCTTATTTAGGACTGAATGAAGAGGTAATGGCTTGCCTGCGTCTGCATCCGGAAGTGGTCATCGTAGCTCAAAGCAACCACTACAACCGCTTAGGTGAGTTCCGTGCATTGGCACACCAGCTGATGAACCAGGGACTGAAAAACCCATTGGTATTCTTCCAGCTGTATCAGGAAACCGAAACAGAGGACTTGCAAATCAAGTCGGCTGCCGACATGGGCGCCCTGATTATCGACGGTCTGTGCGACGGTATCCTGCTCTATAACCACGGCAATCAAATCAGTAACCTGAAAGTGGACGAAACCGCCTTTGGTATCCTGCAGGCAGGACGTATCCGCACTTCCAAGACCGAATACATCTCTTGTCCGGGTTGTGGACGTACATTGTACGACCTGGAATCGACCATCGCCCGCATCAAGTCTGCTACGGCTCACCTCAAGGGACTGAAAATCGGTATCATGGGCTGTATCGTCAATGGCCCGGGTGAAATGGCCGATGCCGACTATGGCTATGTAGGTGCCGGAAGAGGCAAAATCAGTCTGTACAAAAAGAAGGAATGTATTGAAAAGAACATTCCGGAAGAACAGGCTGTAGAAAAACTGATTGAGCTGATTAAGGCAAACGGAGATTATAAAGACTGATTCTCCGGCTCAGATATACAAAACCGTCTGCATGAGTCTTGATTTTTTCAAGGCATGCAGACGGTTTTGTTTTATGCAGAATAAGAGTAAAATATGCTATAAAGTCCTTATTTCAATCTTATTTTACACTTGCTTCACGCTAATAATCAAAGGATTATGACGATATGTAAGAATAAGCTAAAAAAAAAAGCTTATTCTTACATATAATTTTTTTGTTCACTCTGCATTCGCTTTGAATGATAGAGAAAATTAGAAATCCAATAGGAGTAAATAGCAACAGGTATAAACATTATTTTCCCTTCAGGTATATCGTATGTTCCAAAACGTGTCTTAGATGTCACAAAAATCTTTTTTACACTCGGATTTAATGACAAGAATGAATAAAGAGATTTTAATTCCGTAGGATTTTCAGCAAAACGGTCCGTCCACTTAATCTCTGCAAGAGATATAGCTTTCTGCGTTGCCATATCTACCCATACAATATCAACCTCTCCCTTACTACGACCTTTTGCCCAGTTTGCATAAAAGAAATCAGTTTTCCCTCCTTGAATCCACTGAGAAAACACTGCAGTTTCTACCATGCTTCCCATAAATTCATCATCTTCGTTTATCGGAGTAAACAAAGCACAACGTAACGAAGGATTAGTAAGATATATTTTGAAAGATGTAACACGCTGCATACGCTTTGCATTCTGATCTATACGATTTACGACCTTGATTAAAAATGCTGCCTCAAGATATTCAAGATATCTCTTGATTGTTTCTTTTTTAATTCCTGCTTCCGTAGAGAGTGACTCGTATGAGAACTCATTACCTGAACGAAAAGCTATATGCACAAATAATTTATTAAGTTCTTGTATGTCAGATATACCATAAAGACTTGGCAAGTCACGTAACAGAACTTTATCTATAATGTCATTTTTTATGTACTGCCCAGGGTTACGACGAATAGCCTCAGAAAAAACGACTTCCGGATAACCTCCAAAATTAATGTACTCAACAAAATGACGATTAAGCGCATCAATATTAATGGTATCATAAGGAGATATTCCATTATTACTTTTCACTACCAGCGAATCTAGTTTCTTGAATTGTATATACTCATAAAATGTAAGTGGAGGCAATAAAAAATCACTAAATCGACCAGCCCCACTCTCTATGCTTTTCATTTTCAAAGCAGCGGCAGCCGAACCAGATGCTACAAAACGTGATGAGCGAAATGTGTCAACCATAGATTTCAAATGTACTTCCCAATTCTTAAGATATTGTATTTCATCAAAAAACACATAATACCCCTCATAACTTTCTTCATTTTTCAGTGCTTTTCTGGCAAGCAAAAAGAAATCTTCCAAAGAAATATTATTATATATGGGAGTATCCACAGATATATAAATAATTTTTTTAGGATCGATACCAGAGGAAATTAATCTATCAATGGAATGATAAATCATAACCGTTTTTCCAACACGCCGTGGCCCCATCAATATAACAGCACGCTTTACAGACAAATCTGTCACCAACTCATAAAAATCATCCAAATATGCCCTGCGAGGGAATTGAGTAAAGTCATCATCCACCTTTCCTGATTCCCACCAAGGATTATCAAGCACCATACGTTTCTGGATCTGCTCTTCAATGAAAGAATTTGCTATATTCATACTATTATGTATTTTAAGTATTACAAAAATACATACTTCTATTTATTTATACAAATAACGGATAAATAAACATGCGGAATCAAGCTTATTTCTACATTTATCGCAAGAATAACATTTTAATAATTCGCAAAATCAATTCGGGTTACACAGCATGTGTACGACAGTATCAGTCCGAAAGAGGCTATCATAATTACTCATCATTGCCATAGCTTCTTCAATAATTTGATTGTTTGTTCCGTTTCAAAATAAATGTTGTAGTCAGTCGAATTTCACCCACGTCAAAACGCCGAAGCGTTTCAAATCAAACGCCTTTGCGTTTTCCCCAAAACGCAAGTACATTTTACTAAAAACGCAAGTACGTTTCACTTCAAATGCACTTGCGTTTGAAACAAAACGTACTTGCGTTTTCCGAACCTTACTTGAAAGCTCTCCAGAAACCTCTCTGAGGCCTTATTTTTTCGGTTCTTCCTTCTCCTTCTTGACAGGTTCGTCTTTCTTTACCGGTGCCGAAAGAATCTCCCGGTAACGGACAGGATTCTGCAATACCTTGATGGCTTCTTCCAAATCAGTATCATCTTTCAACCGTTCCATCGCAGCACCACGCTGATAAAAATAGCGGGTCACGATTTCCTGTGAGATATATTCTTTAATCGGTTTGGCAAAATAATCCAGGTCACGGTCCAGGTTATGGTTGAGCTTCTTTTCCAGCGCCTTGAATTCCTCTGCCGCCTCGGTCATATAACCCTCAAACTCGGCTATTTCCTTCAGGCTTTTCAACATCTTCTCACTCTGGCGGTCGTAAGTAAAGTTACGTGATTTCACCAGTTTCTTAAAAGCCTCATAATCGGCATCGGTCAGTTTGAAGTCGTCTACCGAAGCCAATGTAGGATGATCCCAGCAATATTGGGTAGCGTAATCGAAAATTAGGTCGTCGTTCATCAGGTAGAACACGATGTTCGGAATCTTGTCTCCCTTCACTTCAATGTCCGGACGAATACCTCCTCCATCACGCACCTCACGTCCGGCAGCCGTATGGAATACGGTGGTCAGGCTGTCGGGTGTACGGGCTACTGAACCGTCAGCATTCTTCTTGGCATAGTCAATAGCCTGGATACAACGTCCGCTGGGAATATAGTATTTGGAAGTGGTCACTTTCAGCGTGCCGTTGTAAGGCAACGGACGGATGGTCTGCACCAGTCCTTTTCCAAAGGTGCGCGAACCAATAACTACCGCACGGTCCAGGTCCTGCAACGAACCGCTCACGATTTCAGAAGCCGAAGCCGTGGCACCGTTCACGAGTACCGCCAGCGGAATCTGTGTATCGACCGGTTCATTCTGGGTTTTATAAGAACCTTGTGCCTGACGCACCTTTCCTTTTGTCACTACAATTTCCTGTCCCTTCGGCACATAAAGATTGACAATGTCTACCGCTTCCGACAAGGAACCTCCTCCGTTGTCGCGCAAGTCGATAATCAGCGACTTGGCACCTTTCTGTTTCAGTTCGATGAAAGCTTTTTTGAAATCCTTGGCAGAATTTTCCGTAAAGCTGGACAAAGCCAAATAGCCGATGCTGTCTTTCACCATGCCGTAATAGGGAACCGGATTGGTACGGATGTTCTTGCGGGTGATTTTAAATTCCATCACCGTACTGTCGTTCTTAAGCGGACGCAGCACTTTCAGCACGAACGACGTGCCCGGTTCTCCACGCAGCGCTTCGCTGACCTTGGAAGAAAATTCCTGGGGCTTCATGTCGCCACGTACCATTTCTTTTCCTCCTACCGAGAGAATGATGTCGCCTGCCTTGACTCCGGCTTCGGCCGCCGGCATGCCTTCGGTAGGTTCTACCACCGCAATACGGTCTTTGGCCTCATAGTAACGGATGGCCGCACCGATACCGCCGTATTTTCCGGTAGTCATTTCCTTGAGACTGCTCACCTCTTCTTCCGGATAGTACTCCGTATAAGGGTCGGTCAGCGAAAGCATGCCTTCCACTCCGGTCTGAATCATTTTTTCGGCATTCACGGTATCTACATAAAACATATCCAGTTCCTTGAAAATGGAGTTGAATATGTCCAGATTCTTTGATATCTGAAAATTACGGTCGTCTTCCTTGAAGCTGGTCATGCCCATCCCCAACATCACGATAAAGGCTCCGGCCAGCATTTTTCTTGCATTCATATATAGTCTGTTTACAAAATTGTTCTTCCTTGCAAATAAACACATTATTCCGGTTAGACTTGCAGAAGTGATTCAATATTTAACTTAATTTCGTCCCATTTCTTCGCAGGTAAGGTAGTGCCGACTTCCTGAATGACGGCTGTAGCCAAAATGGTACTGATTTGCACGCATTTCTCCAGCGAATAACCGCACGTCAGGCCGTACATGAAACCGGCGGCATAGAAATCGCCTGCACCGGTGGTGTCCAGCACATTATCGACCGGACAAGAAAGCAATTGAATGACTTCTGTTCCTTTCTTCACGAGGGAGCCTTCTTTTCCGGTTTTCACCACGGCAATGCTGCATTTGGACGCAATTTCTTCCAGAGCTTCATGAGGGGCTTTTCCCGTATAGGCCAGTGCTTCGCTCTCATTGGCAAACACGATGTCCACATATTTCACAATCAACTGGTCGAAGAAGTCACGTTCGGCTTCCACCACATTGTAGCTTGCCATGTCGAGACAAACCTGAAGTCCTTCTTCCTTGGCCAGCTGTACGGCGCGCAGCATCAGGTCATGGTCTTGCAAAAGATAGCCTTCAATATAGAGATAATTGTATCCGGCAAACATTTTACGCGACAAGTCTTCTGCCCTCAGTGTGGCAGCTGCTCCCAGATAAGTACCGAACGTACGCTCTCCATCGGTAGAAATGAAAGTCGACGCAATGCCCGACGGCAAATCGCAGGTGGCCAGCAAGGCATTTACCCCGCACTGACGAAGGGTATCGCCAAAGAAAGCTCCTGGCTCGTCCTGACCTACCTTTCCGATAAATCCGGGATTGGCTCCCAATGCGGCCAGTGCACAAACCGTATTGCCGGCCGAGCCACCGGTAGAGCGATGAATCTTCATCCCTGAGGTATATTTACGTATTTCAGACAAGGTGTCTTCTTGTATCAACTGCATGCTTCCTTTGGGCAAATGTAGCTTTTCCAATAAAGAATCGTCATCAATTCTTACCAGTACATCGACCAATGCATTGCCCATTCCTATAATTTTATCCATTTTACTTCATTTTTTTTGCAAAGATATTGCATAATTCAAAATATCCTACTACCTTTGCATCGCAATTAAAGGAAAACCTTCTTCAGTAGCTCAGTCGGTTAGAGCATCTGACTGTTAATCAGAGGGTCGTTG
>OGZB01001363.1_pt1 | contig 14211 bp, 9 predicted proteins | sample 1576691 | NCBI WGS metagenome assembly OGZB01 (sample SAMEA3541479, study PRJEB24748) | human gut metagenome | biome: human gut; feature: human-associated habitat; material: faeces | place: China | collected 2012
GAAGGGCAACACGCGGTTGTTGCGGTATTCCTGCAAGGTGCGCCGGCTCACACGGCTCATAGCTAGCTTTCTTCGTAAGTGGAAGAAGTCCATCTGATACATCAGTTGCTTTAGCTTGTTCGTACTCTTCTTTAGAAATGTTTTTGTCTTCATACATTTCACTAAGAACAGTGTTACGACGCTTTTTAGCAGCATCCGGATTAGCATAAGGGTCATATTGTGTTGGTGCTTGTGGAATACCGGCAAGAAGAGCTGCTTGGGCAACAGAGAGGTCGCTCAAGTCTTTACCGAAGTAAGATTTAGCTGCAGTCTTCATACCATAGTAACCATTACCCATATAAACCTTGTTAACGTAGAAGGTCAAAATCTCTTGTTTAGTGAATTGACGCTCCATTTGGAGAGACAACCAGATTTCTTGTGACTTACGTTTAAGGGTTTGGTCCGAAGTGTTTGTTGAGAAGTAGGCCAATTTAATCAACTGTTGGTCGAGTGTAGACCCCCCCTGGGTACTACTACGACGAAGGTTATTAACAGCCGCTCCCATGATACGGTAGACGTCAATTCCACGGTGTGTGAAGAAACGTTTATCCTCAATAGAGGTGATGGCATTAACTAGAGTTGTTGGAATTTCATCTGTGGATGCACTCTCACGTTTCTCAGCTCCCAAGTCAGCAATAAGGCTACCATTGGCGTCGTAAATCTTACTTGAGCTTGTTGATTGTAGTTTGTTCTCGGTAAGTTTAGGAACACTGCTAATATAGTAGGCAAAGAGGCTACCACCAGAGATGACACACACTACAAAGAAAGTCAGTAATCCAATAAATCCGTATTTTGCAATACGCCAGCCCAAGCTTTGGTCTGAAGTAGCTGAGCGTTTTCCCTTGCTATAGCGAGAAGAATCTGAACGTTTGGCTTTGATGTTTTTAGCACGTTTAGTCAAACCGCTCAGCGATTCTTTAAAGTTGTTGAAATTAAATTTAGCCATTATGTGTTACCACCTAATAATTTTTCAATGATTTCTAAATAAGGAACTTGAGGATAAGCTGCTTCTGCAATTGCATAGCCTCTTTTTTTGATATAATCAAGAGGCATTGATTTCGTCCCTTTATCAATTTGATAAAAAGCGATTAAGTCTTTGGCAGGCAGAAGGTAGGTTTCCTTAAGCGTCGAGAAGTGAAGTAGCACGAAGCAGATCCCATCTTGACTGATGACCTGAGACATGTGCTCAATTTGATGCGCATGAAAGTTTTTCATAGGCATGGATCTCTTTTGTCGTGTCTCTTTGGCTTCAAAATCAATGTAGTATCCTTTGTAAACACCAGAGTAGTCGGTAGTAGAGGCTTGTCTAAAGTAAGCTTCTACAATCTTTGCTCGTGAGCGTTTGGGATAATCGACTTTGACAATTTGAACAGGAGTGGGTTTTTTATGAATAACGGCTAAACCACGCGACAAATAGTAATCATTAGTCGCGTTAATAGCAGATTCAAAGCTCATCCCCCGATTGGCAAAGTCAACTCTATTTGATTTTTTAGGACGTACTTGTGCTTTCTTACGAGATATCTGATGGGGATAGTTTACCATTTCTTTCCCTTCTTCTTTATAAGATATGCATAAAGACTATTTTATTATACCATAAAATGAACGAGGAAAACAATAAATGACATCACTACTGGTAACTGGTTATAAGAGCTTTGAACTCGGTATTTTTAAAGACAAGGACCCTAAAGTAACCATTATCAAGAAAGCAATTAAACGTGATTTTAAGCGTTTCTTGGATGATGGTGTGGATTGGATGATTTTTACCGGCAACCTCGGTTTTGAATTTTGGGCACTAGAAGTGGCCAAAGAACTTCAGCAAGGCTATCCTTTGAAGTTAGCGACACTCTTCCCTTTTGAAACGCACGGTCAGAATTGGAATGAAGCGAATCAAACGAAACTAGCAGCTTTTAAGCAGGTTGATTTTGTCAAGTATAGCTTTCCCGCTTACCAATCTCCAGCACAGTTTAAACAATTTAATCAGTTTCTCATTGACAATACAGATCAGGCTTATTTATTTTATGAACCTGAAAATGAAACAAATCTGAAATATTTTTACGGTATGATGATAGAAGCAAGGGATTATCCCGTATCTCGACTGACTTTTGATGACCTCAATGAGGTCATGTCGGAATAGGATATAATTGAGTTTTAAACTTGCATTTTTATTTTTTTTTCTGTATCATAAAAACATTAGACAGTAAAGTATTAGTAAGTTAGATAAGACAAGTATTGGAGAATAAAAATGGCTAAGATTAATTTAACGCCCAAGAAAATCTACGAACAAGAATTTAAAACAAGCATGCGTGGATACGATAAAAAAGAAGTTGATGAGTTTTTAGATGATGTAATCAAAGATTACGGTGTCTATATTGCTCTAGTTAAGGAATTGCAAGAAGAAAATGCAAAACTTAAGGCTAAAGCTTCATCAGCTCCTGCAAGTCGCCCAGCATACGCAAGTGCGACAAGTGAGCCATCACGTGCGAATGCCAATGTTGCTTCGGCTTCAAACTATGATATCTTAAAACGTATCAGTCGTTTGGAAAAAGAGGTCTTTGGAAAACAAATCGTCGAATAAAACTGGTTTGTGCAATTTTTGGATAATCGCATGGTTGCTAGTCTTCCATGAGGAAAGTCCATGCTAGCACTGGCTGTGATGCCAGTAGTGTTTGTGCTAGGTGAATTAATAAGCCTAGGGACTTGATTTTCAAGTTACGGCGAGTGAACTGGCTAAGTCTTCGGATAGGTTTTAGTAGCTCTGAAAGTGCCACAGTGACGGAGTTTTTAGGGAAACCTAAAAAGTGGAACGCGGTAAACCCCTCAAGCTAGCAACCCAAACTTTGGTAGGGGCATGGGATGGCTGGAAACGAACGGACCATCCTGACTGCTTTGCAGTAGACAGATGATTATCGAAGGAAGTGGTACCTAGTCACTTCTGGAACAAAACATGGCTTATAGAAAATTGCATATAGGTGAGGCTGGGACACATGTCTCAGCCTTCTTTTAGCAGGAATTCTCTCTTTTACAACTATATCTTCTAAAGAAAAGAGTGGAAAAATAAGCCATCAGTTAAAAAAGTTTGTACTCTTAACAATGAGATAAAAGGATGACAATGAAAGAAACATTTACATTAGTAGCAACTGCTGCAGCAGGTCTTGAGGCTGTGGTTGGACGTGAATTGCGTGAGTTAGGTTATGACACTCAGGTTGAAAATGGTAAGGTGCGTTTCCAAGGCGGTGTTCGTGCAATAGCTGAAACTAACCTTTGGTTGAGAGCAGCAGACCGTATCAAGATTGTAGTGGGTGAATTTCCAGCACGTACCTTTGAGGAACTCTTTCAGGGAGTTTTTGCTTTAGACTGGGAAAATTATCTTCCGCTAGGTGCAAAGTTCCCAATTTCTAAAGCTAAATGTGTTAAATCAAAGCTTCATAATGAGCCATCTGTTCAGGCGATTTCAAAAAAAGCAGTCGTTAAGAAATTGCAGAAGTATTTCCACCGTCCAGAAGGAGTGCCTCTTCAAGAAACAGGAGCGGAATTTAAGATTGAAGTTTCTATTTTAAAGGATAAGGCTACCGTTTTGATTGATACCACAGGTGCTAGTCTCTTTAAGCGTGGCTATCGTACTGATAAAGGTGGGGCACCTATTAAGGAAAATATGGCGGCTGCTATCCTTGAACTTAGTAACTGGTATCCGGATAAACCGTTGATTGACCCGACTTGTGGTTCAGGGACCTTCTGTATTGAGGCTGCAATGATTGGTATGAACATTGCGCCAGGATTTAATCGTGATTTTGCCTTTGAAGCATGGAATTGGGTGGATAAAGATTTAGTACAGTTGGTACGTGATGAAGCAGATAGCAAGGCGAATTATGATATTGAATTAGATATTATGGGTTGTGATATTGATGGCCGTATGGTTGAGATTGCAAAAGCCAATGCTCGTGAGGCAGGTCTTGAAGATGTTATTAAATTGAAACAAATGCGTTTACAGGACCTGAAAACAGATAAAATCAATGGTGTCATTATTTCAAACCCTCCTTATGGTGAGCGTTTGTTGGATGACAAGGCTGTGGATATCTTGTATAATGAAATGGGTCAAACTTTTGCGCCACTTAAAACTTGGAGCAAGTTTATCTTGACCAGCGATGAACAATTTGAAAGCAAATACGGTATGAAAGCCGATAAAAAACGTAAGCTTTATAACGGTACACTCCGTGTTGATTTGTATCAATATTTTGGTGAGCGTGTTCGCCGTTCTGAGGCTAGAAAGGTAAATTAAACGTGTCAGAAGATAAAACACAAAATGGCTATGAAGGTAGCCAAGAGCTAGATTTCCAAGATGCCAAGGAAATGACAGTCGGTGAGGCTGTCCGCAAAGAAGCTGAGATTAATGCTGGTGTAACAGAAACAGATAGCATTTTGGATAAGTATATCAAGCAACACCGTGAAGAAGTTGCCTCACAAAAATTTTCAAAGAAAATTGAAGCTGATGGCGACACATCACCTTTGGATGCTTTTATTCAAAAGCAACGTCAGGAGTTTGCGGATTCAGGTTTGATTAGCCAATCAATGGCTAATGAGTCAATCAACTCAACAACAGCTACTGAAGAAGTAACACTGGTCACATTTGGTTTTGGTGCAACAGATAACAAGGTTGATGAAGCTCAATCTCATGTTGATAAGCAGTTGCCAAATGCTCCTGTTGAACCTGAGGTTATTGCAGAACCAGAAAGTCAAAATTCTGAAGTTATCATTACGTCAACGAATGCTGATCGTTTCATCACGTCAGAAACAGAAAAATTTGACCTTGGTGATGCACTTGCTGATTCCTCTACTTCAACTAATCAGCCAGCCTATAACGATGCATTGGTCGATAATATTGATGATAACAATCCTTTGATTGCTAACATTGATGATCCAGAACCACAAAATCCTGTTGTCGCCAATATTGATGATACTGAGCCACAAGCTTCAAACCCTTTGTTGGATGATGTTACTATCTCAGACACTATCGATTTGGCGGCTATTGCATCAACAGTGGCAGGGGTAACTGGAGTAAAAGCTGATGAAGAAAAGACAACACCAAAAGTGTCTATGGCAGTTAATCGCCCATCTGCAGAAGACAGAATCTCTTCAGAATCTATTTCGCCATCGCATAAGAGTGCCTTTGATGGTGACATTCCAGTTTACCGCCGTAAAGGTGTTGTTATCGGTGCTCTAGCAGTTCTTGCTTTAGCTATTATTGGTGGTAGCTATGCTCTTTATAAGGGAACACATAGCCAATCGGCAAAAACAACAAGCACAGCTTCTTCAGCAGTGACTTCATCATCAAGCAAGGACACGGCAGCTGCTGATAATAAGGCCTTCGAAGAAATGTATAAGAATTTCTTCACAGATGACGAGCAAACAAAACTCGCTAATGATCAATTTGGTAAGCTATCAGATTTGGAAAAACTGCTCAAGAAATTGGAGAAAACCAAGTATTATGATGCAGCTAAGAAAAAATATGATAATTTGAAGAAGCAAATTGAAGCTGTACAAAAGATTAACAGTCAGTTTGAGTCAGATGCTCTGGTAGATGGTAGCTATAATGCCTCTATCGCTGTTAAATCCGATGCTAACTTTAATAATCTTCCAGAAAGTGTAACAACAACTGGGAATGCGAGTCTTGATAGCACTATCCAAGAAGCGATTAAGGGTGGTAAGACTCAGCTTGAAGAAAAAGCTAAGGCTGCGAGCGCAACATCTGCAGCGACAGCTGCTGATAGCGCCAATACTGCTAGTCCTGCTGCACCTTCAGGTGATAACACGTCTGGAGCAGCTTCTACTGGTGGTGGTGCGGCCGCATCAAATACTTCTGGAGCGCAAAATGGATCAGCTAACTCAGGTTCAACTGGTGCGACTGGAGGAACTACTGGTGGTTCGGCTGCAGCTTCAACAGTTGTAACACGCGGAATCACAAATTATAACCCATCAATCCTTCAACGTGACCGCTCACGTGTGCCTTATAATGCAAATGTAGTAGCAGATACAAGTAACCCAGCTTGGATTTGGGCTGACGGTGTTCTTGATAAGATTATCGAAACATCACACTCACGTGGTTACTTCTCAGGAGATAACTTCATCCTTGAGCCAGTTAACATCATCAATGGTAATGGCTACTACAACTTGTACCTTCCAGATGGAACTTACCTCTTCAGTATCAACTGTAAGACAGGTTACTATGTTGGTAATGGTTCAGGTCACTCAGATAAACTTGATTATTAATAATAATCTGCGACACTCCCTAGGGAGTGTTTTTTGTTTTATCTTGGTGAAGGCCTAGTTTATAAGGATTTTGTGCTATAATAGAGGGATAAGATAGGGGTGAATACTATGGCAAAATTGATGCCGGGTAGAGTCCGTAATGAGGGTATTGAACTTTTTGAAAAGGATCTCATTACCATTCATCAGGTCTCAGAAACTCAGTTGGATACAACAGTTGACCAACATCATTTAATTTATGCACTCAATGATTCTGAAATCACGTGTGACTGTGATTATTTCGCTCAAAAAGGCTATTGTCCCCATTTGGCAGCGGTTGAGTATTATCTAAAAAATGATAAAGAAGGCCAGCGCCTCTTGGCAGAACTGGAAGAGGAACAAGAATCCTCTCAAGGTCAAGACCGAGGACACTCTTTTGGTGGTTTATTTTTAGAAGGCCTTTCCCTGAATGAAGATGATACCGTTAGATATAGCTTGATGGTAGAGGGAGAGGAATCTACCTTTGGTTCAGAGATTTGGTGGAGTATACGTTTACGTCGCTTACCAGATGAACGTTCTTATGTTATTCGAGATATTCCTGCCTTCCTCAAACTTGTAGAGGCTGAAGGTTATTATCAGATAGGTAAGAACTACTATGAACCCCTATCACTTATTCAATTTGACCAGGCTTCACAGGCATTTTTAGACTTCCTAGGACGGATGATTCCAGATGAAGCCAAGACTAATTTAGACTTTATTTTACCGAATAATGCACGTCACCTTTGTCTCCCTTACGGTTTTTTTGAGGAAGGTTTGAGACGGATGCAAGATTTGGATGGCTTTAGGTTTGAATGGGAAGGAACCGAATATCGCCAACTTTTGGTCGAGGATTTGACTGCTGATGCTCAGCTCTTCTCGTTTGATATTTGTGTCGAGCCTAAGATGATTGAATTGACTGTCGCTGAGAAGAATAGTCAGGCCTTTTTTAATAATCGTATTCTCTTTTATCAAGGTGTTTTTTATCGTCTGAATCGAAAACAACAAAAACTTTTGGTTGGCTTACGCTCTCTTCCAATCGGAAGCGATTTGAATAAGCACGTCAGCTTTAATCTCGATGAACAAGCCATCTTGGCTGCTAGTCTTTTTGATTTTAGGACTATGGGGCCAGTTAAGGCACCAAAAGCTTTTAATATCAAGGATTTCACACCGAGATTTCGCTTTGATCTGAAAGGTGACAGTGAGATTATTCTTACATTAGCCTTTGATTTTGATGGTTTCTTGGTACATGATCGCCAAGAGTTGAGTCATTTAGGATTTACCAGTAACTATCGTCATGAGCAGGCTGTTTTTCGTTTGATGTCTAAGCATGGATTCACCCCTGATTTTCAGTCATCTAAACGATTAAGTAGCAGTCAAGAGCTCTATGATTTCTTTACAAATACTCTACCAGATTTTGAAAATGCAGGAACAGTTCTGATTGGACAGGAGTTACGTGACTTACGGGTTGAGCAGAGTCCACAGGTTCAGGTAGAGCGTCAGGGAAATTTATTAGATATTTCCTTTGATTTTTCAAGTCTTGACGACGAAGATGTGGATCATGCTTTAGCAGCCTTGATGGAAAGCTCGCCCTATTTTATCAATCGTAGTGGTCAGTTGATTGTTTTTGACGAAGCGACGCATCGTATTAGTGAGAGTCTCAAAACTCTGAGAGCTCGTTACTCAGGAAAAGGTCACCTAGAACTCAATCAATTAACTGCCTATCAATTGATGGATGCTCTTTCAGAAAGTGATTCTGTTCGTTTTTCAAAAGATTTCCAACTCTTAACGCAACATTTGAGTAAGCCAGAGACCTTTGATTTGCCAACCTATAAGGTAGAAGCTGGCCTTCGTCCCTACCAGGAAAAAGGTGTTCAGTGGCTATCGATGTTGCATCACTATGGTTTTGGCGGTATCTTGGCCGACGATATGGGGTTGGGGAAAACCTTGCAAACTATTGCCTATCTCTCTGCACATTTAGAAGAAGGACAACGAGTTTTGGTTTTGTCACCATCAAGCCTGATTTACAATTGGCAGGATGAGTTTAAAAAGTTTGCCCCTCAGTTAGATGTAGCGGTTTCTTATGGACTCAAGCCAAAACGTGATGACATCATTGCCGAAGACCACCAGATTATCATTACAAGCTACGCTTCCTTCCGTCAGGATTTTGATGCCTACAAGGCTGGTAAATATGACTATCTCATTCTCGATGAGGCTCAGGTCATGAAGAATACACAGACAAAGATTGCCCAATATCTACGTGATTTTTCTGTTCCACATTGCTTAGCACTATCTGGAACGCCTATTGAAAATCATTTGTTGGAGATTTGGTCTATTTTCCAGATTATTCTACCAGGACTTTTACCAGCTAAAAAAACTTTCCTTAAGTTAACACCTAAGGAAGTGGCTAGGTATATTTCTCCCTTTATTCTAAGACGTAAAAAAGAAGAGGTCCTTCCTGATCTCCCAGATTTGATTGAAATCACTCACCAAAGTGAATTGTCAGATGCTCAAAAGGCTATCTATTTAGCACAATTGCAACAGATGCAACAAGGATTAATTTCGGCAAGTGATCAGGAAATCAACCGTCGTAAGGTGGAAATCTTGTCAGGAATTACCCGCTTACGACAAATCTGTGATACCCCAGCTCTCTTTATGGACTATGCGGGAGATAGCGGAAAATTAGATAGCCTTAGAGAGTTGCTTAGCCAAATTAAGGAATCAGACCATCGTGTCCTTATCTTTTCACAATTTCGTGGGATGTTAGATATTACAGAGGGGCTCTTACAAGAATTAGGAATTTCCTCATATAAGCTAACAGGGTCAACACCATCTGATAGTCGTCAGGAGATGACCAGAGCCTTCAATCAAGGAAGTCGAGATGCCTTTTTGATTTCTCTGAAAGCAGGAGGAGTGGGACTGAATCTAACTGGTGCTGATACGGTTATTCTGATTGACCTTTGGTGGAATCCAGCGGTAGAAATGCAGGCTATTAGTCGTGCTCACCGTATAGGTCAGGAACAAAATGTCGAAGTTTACCGTTTGATTACAAGAGGGACTATTGAAGAGAAAATTCTTGAGCTTCAAGAAGGCAAGAAAAACCTGGTAACAACCGTCTTGGATGGCAATGAAAGCCGTGCCAGCATGACCGTTGAGGATATTAAAGAAATTCTTGGTATTGCAATATCTTAATTTGTTATATTTAATATTGGAATACTAAAATATAAAAATGCTACTAGGCAAATCTTTTGAATTAGGCTATAATAGAATATTGCAAGACGTATCTTCCCATTCCCGATTATTTATATTAAGATACGCATCATCTCGAAAATGAAAGGAAGTCTTTTATGCATCGCCAAAGACGACAATTTCCGCTGATTCCAGACGGGGAACCTTGCTTGCAAGAACCGGTCTCTATGCGCCTATACGAAAATGAAGATTTAATCACAAATATCCGTGGCCCTTACCAAGATAAGGACTACAATGATTTGTTGCCGAACTATGATTTCTTGTCAGCTAAGCCTAGCAATCGTAAGCAGGCTCCAAAACGAGTGGAGACACAAGAAGCTGGCATGACTTATGCTGAGGAAGCCCGTGAAAAGGCTAAGCGTGATGTACGTGAGAAACGCCAAAAATTCCTCCGCCAAGAAGTTCAACAAACCAAGCATACTAATAGCCGTCAACTGACTACTAAGCCTAAGGTAGAAGCTAAACCAAGCTTTGAGGCTACTGTTGAACCAGCTGCTGTAACAACGGATAAAGGACCAGTGACAGCTTCTATCTTGGGAGCTCCTGTAAGTGCTATCAAGCGAACTTTAGCACCTAATGGGAAGCACTCAAAGATCCATCACTTGGCAAATCGTCTGCAACAAGATTCTTACATCTTGGCAGAAGTGGCTCCAACCTATCAACAGCCTAGTAACCCATCTCGTAAGAACGTCAAGAAAAATAGCTATGACTTCTTGAAACGTAGCCAGGTTTATAATTACCCAGAACGTCAAACTTACCGTGAACACCGAGTTGCTCAAGAATTAAATTTGACGCATTTAGAAGACGCAAACTAATCGCAGTGCGATTGTAAGGAGAAACTATGTCAAAAACTTATCATTTTATTGGAATTAAAGGATCTGGTATGTCAGCTTTGGCTTTGATGCTCCACCAAATGGGACACAAGGTTCAAGGTTCAGATGTGGAAAAATATTACTTCACTCAACGTGGTCTTGAGCAAGCAGGTATCCCTATTCTTCCTTTCGATGAAAAAAACATCACAGAAGATGTTGAATTGATTGCTGGAAATGCCTTTCGTGAAGATAACAACGTTGAAGTTGCTTATGCGATTAAAAATGGCTACAGCTTTAAGCGTTACCACGAGTTCTTGGGTCACTTCATGGATCAATTCACTAGCTTTGGTGTGGCAGGTGCACATGGTAAGACTTCTACAACAGGTCTCTTGTCACATGTTATGAAAAATATCACAGACACGTCATATCTTATTGGTGACGGAACTGGGCGAGGTTCTGCTAATGCGCAATACTTTGTCTTTGAGTCTGATGAATATGAACGTCATTTCATGCCATACCACCCAGCATACTCAATCATCACTAACATTGACTTTGACCATCCTGATTACTTTACAAGTATCGATGATGTGTTCTCTGCCTTTGATGACTATGCTAAGCAAGTGCAAAAAGGACTCTTTGTTTACGGTGAGGATCCACACCTTCGTAAGATTACAGCCAATGCGCCAATCTATTACTATGGTTTCGAAGAAAATGATGACTTTATAGCAACAGACATTGTGCGTACAACGACAGGGTCTAATTTTAAGGTGAAACATGATGGACAAATCCTTGGAGAATTCCATGTGCCAGCCTATGGTCGTCACAATATCTTGAATGCAACTGCGGTTATTGGGAACCTCTATGTAGCTGGTTTTGACATGGACTTGGTTGCGGAACACCTTAAAACTTTCTCAGGTGTTAAACGCCGTTTCACAGAGAAAATTATCAGTGGTACTGTTGTCATCGATGACTTTGCCCACCATCCAACTGAAATTATTGCAACGCTTGATGCAGCACGTCAAAAGTACCCATCTAAAGAGATTGTTGCTATTTTCCAACCACATACCTTCACACGTACCATCGCCCTTCTTGATGAATTTGCTGAAGCTTTGAACGAAGCAGATGCTGTTTATTTGGCACAAATTTACGGTTCAGCGCGTGAGGTTGACCATGGTGATGTTAAGGTTGAAGATCTTGCTGCTAAGATCAATAAACCTGCCAAAGTGGTTACAGTTGAAAATGTCTCACCTCTCCTTGACCATGACAATGCTGTCTATGTCTTTATGGGAGCTGGAGATATCCAACTTTACGAACGCTCGTTTGAAGAGCTCCTAGCAAGCTTGCAAACACACATGTAATATATTAAGGGCTGTAGCGATTTCGCTCAGCTCTTTCTCTTAATAGAAAGGAATTTGATATGCTTATTCGACATGCCCGAAAGGATGATTGGGCTGATGTTGTTCGTATCGAACAAGAAAATTTTTCGCCTGAAGAGGCTGCAACTCCAGAGGCTATTGCAGAGCGTTTAGAGACGATTTGTGATACCTTTCTAATTGCTGAAATTGATGGCGTTGTAGTTGGTTACATCGAAGGACCTGTGATTGCGGAACGTTATCTCATAGATGACCTGTTCCATAAAGTGGCTCCTAATGCTAGTCAAGGAGGTTTTATTGCAGTTACTAGTTTGTCTATCTCCAAAGATTTTAAAGGGCAAGGTATTGGAACAGCCTTGATTGCAGCGCTTAAAGATCTGGCTATTGCTCAAAAACGCCAAGGTATTAGCTTGACTTGTCATGATTACTTGATTGCCTACTATGAGATGAATGGTTTTACTGATGAGGGAGAATCAGAATCAAAGCATGGTGGAAGCTCTTGGTATAATATGGTCTGGGAGAACCCAGAAACCCATTGATTTCAGTGTTACGTTACTGTGACAAAGGACCAATTGATTTGCATTAACTGACTTTTTAAGATATAATGGCGTTTGTTACTATAGAGGAGGTATGCCTTGACGGACAAGTTTAATGAACACTCGGAAGCTTCTGAAGATAGCCTAAGCTTCAAAGATCAGATTCTCCGAGACTTACAAGAAGCGACACGGCTCCATTCTCTTCGTGAGGAGGAGCATAATAAAAGTGCAACTATGCCCGAGACACCACTTTCAACGTCAGCTGAGAGCGCTACAACTCGTAGTGATTCAGCGTCTAATAAAGTAAGTAACCAAGATTTTAGTTCACATTCTGTTTCACACAGTGCCTTTGCTAAATCTATGACTTCTGAGACAGCCCAAGATTCTCAACAAGATAGTCTTGGCTTGTTTTCAGATTCTCAAGAGGAGTCTTTAGTATCTGATGCTCATTCAAACCTAGCGTCTATTCCTAAAGAGCCAATTGAGGAGGAGACAAAGGTAAATATTCCTCAGGAGACTGAAACGTCGAAACGTCGTTTTAAACGTCCAGTTTGGGAAACTAGCCTTAACGAAGCATCTGAAGAGGAGTATATTCCTGCAGATGTTGCCAAGGAGCTCATTGAAGCTAAGTCTAACGAAGCTATTTATACAGACCCTAAAGAATTGGAGGCCAAATTGACCTCAGAACGTCAAAACGAAGCATTCTTGCAGGAACATCATGCAACAAGTGACCAAGCGTCGCAAGAAAAGGTTCAATCAGAGCTAGTAGCTGATGGTAATGAGGATGATGAGAGTATTTCTCTAGAACCCTCTGGAAAACCTAAGAAAAAGAAAGGCAAGAAAGTGAAGAAGAAAAAGTCTTCGCCAAAAGATGGTAAACAGGCTGACATTGTCGACGAAGAGCCGATTTCACGTTCTAACCGAAATCACAAACGCAATAAAAATAACCGTCGTGCTGGTAAAATTGCAAGAAACATTATCATCTTCTTGCTACTTATCTTGTCAGTAGCTACATTCTTTGGTTATCGCTATGTTAGTGATGCTGTTGGCGCAAAAGATGTTAATTCAACTAAGTTTGTTAGTGTTGAAATTCCTGAAAATTCAGGTAGCAGTTATATCGGCCAACTCTTGGAATCAGCTGGTGTTATTAAGTCTGGTAAGGTCTTTAATTACTATACCAAGTTTAAAAACATCTCAAATCTGAAAAGTGGTTACTACAACCTTCAGGCTAGCATGACCATGGATGAAATTATTGAGGCACTTCAGAAAAAAGGAAGTGATAAACCTCAGGAGCCATCTCTTGGTACGGTCTTAGTCAAAGAAGGATATACCATTGATCAAATTTCCAAGGCAGTTGAAGTTAATTCTTCAGCTAAAAAAGGCAAAAAATCATCAACTGGACTTAAGGCGAAAGATTTCTTGAAATTGATGAAGGATGATGCTTTCATTACTAAGATGAAAGCGAAGTATCCAACCTTGTTGGCAAACCTTCCAAATTCTACGGATGCTAAGTATGTCCTAGAGGGTTATCTGTTCCCAGCGACTTATAACATTCATGATGATACGACGGTGGAGTCTTTGGCAGAGGAAATGTTGTCAACGATGGATACCTACCTATCACCTTACTATGCGACGATTTCATCTAGTGGACACAATGTTAATGAGATTTTGACCCTAGCTTCTCTTGTTGAAAAAGAAGGAGCTACAGATGACGACCGTAAAAATATTGCTAGCGTCTTCTATAATCGTCTAAACTCAGACATGGCTCTACAAAGTAATATCGCAGTTCTTTATGCTCTTGGAAAACTTGGTCAGGAAACGACCTTGAAAGAAGATGCAACTATTGACACAAACATTGACTCCCCTTATAACCAACGAGTTTCTGAACGAGCAGAAGCTCTGCGCCGAGATGGGCAGCATCAGCCG
>OGZB01001372.1_pt1 | contig 14149 bp, 11 predicted proteins | sample 1576691 | NCBI WGS metagenome assembly OGZB01 (sample SAMEA3541479, study PRJEB24748) | human gut metagenome | biome: human gut; feature: human-associated habitat; material: faeces | place: China | collected 2012
AAAACGCCTTGGAACCCAAAGGGTTCCAAGGCGTTTCTGGTAGACTTTTGGTAGAACAAAACTCATTCCACAACGACGATGCGGACCTTGCCGCCCTCCTCGGGAGAGCGGTCATAGTAGACGGTGATATCGTCGGAGAAGGCCAGTGCCAGATTCAGCGCAGCCTTGTGGTCGCCATCCTCGCCGGGCTTAAACCAATCTCCAGTAGTCTTATTGTAGCACTCAACCTTGTCGGAAATGGGGATCACCATGGAGTTGGTGGTCAGAAGCATGGCGTCGGTATCGAATTGGGCGCGGCGGATGCCCGTGGCCTCGTTCAGCGGCATAAACGCGGCCATGCGATTCTTGCCGTCCAACTGGTCCAGAGAGCCGGCGACGCCGCCCATGCGGTTGGTCTTGGCGCCGTCCACAGAGCCGACTACATAGGTGTGCTCACCGCTGCCGTTGGTGACCCGGATCTCACCGTTCTGATAGCTGCCCTCACTTCCGTCGTCCTTGCTCTCCTCGTAGCCTGCGGCACGGTAATAAATCATGCCGTAGTCGTAGCAGTCGCCGGTAACATCGTTAAGCACCAGCTTATCCACGCGGCCGGCCCAGTCATAGCCCACATAGGTAATCTTGTTGGCCGGGATGCTGGTGATGGTAATGTCGCTGCGGTCAATCTCCACCAGCCTGCCGTTGCTTACCTGCTCAAAGAAGCGGGCGCCAGCGGAGAGCTCCTTAGTGCCCATGCGGTTGGTGGTCAGGTTCAGCGCGGTGGAGGCGCCCTTTCCGTTTACCTTGCTCAGGGTCAGATAGTCACGCTTATAGGAGGATACCGTCACCAGGCAGCCGTTGAGCTTGGCGGCGGCGGCTTCGCTGTAAGTGGTCTTGCCCTCTAGGGTGAGGATGCCGTCCAGCAACTTGATGGTCGCCATGGTACCCTTCACCTCGGCCACGCCGACGGCGTTGGACTTGGCCACATCGGGAGAGACAGCCCCCGCCACCTGGCCGGTGGTGGTGAGCAGCAGGGTAACCTTGTCGCCCACCTTGAATGCAGCAAGATCCGCCTGTGCGCTGGGCAGTACGGTGAGCTTAGCGCCCATTACGGTGACGGTGGAGGGAGCGGCGGCGTTGGGGTAAGCGTTCTCATACAGGCCGCTGAGCTTCAGATCGGAGACAAACAGGGTATCGGAGGACTTGTCGTAGGTCCCCACGTCATACTGGCGCAGGTCGCTGAGCTCGGCGGGGATGCCGTTCTTGTAGATCTGGGCCGGGGTCTTGCCGCCGGACAGGGAGGCGAAGGGGTTGTTGGAGCCGGTGGGTTTGTTCTTGGCCACCAGCACGTTGTCGTCGCTGACGCTGGCGGTCTTGGAGGGCATATAGATGTATTCCAGCTTACCGGAGCTGTTGAAGCACAGACGCAGGCTGGCGCCGGAGCGCAGGCTGGTCCAGATCTTCTCGTAGGTGCTGGCGGCCTGCTCGTCGCTGGTATAGACCGGGGTCTCCAGCGTGACGGAGATGGTTTCGTCGCCCAACACAGGAATGGCGTTGGCCTCCGGGCTGCCCATGACGGTGACGGAGCGGAAGGTGCTGCCCTCCTCGGGGAGGACGGCCAGCAGTTTCTTGTTCTTATCCAGAACGAGCTGGCCGCGGGTACCGTTGAGCTCGCCGGGGAAGGAGACGCGGTCGGTCTTATAGGTGCCGGAGGTGGTGAGCACCGAGCCGGTGGTGCCGTCGTCGGCAGTGGCGTCGGTGGAGAGAACCACCACGTTGTCCTCCAGGGAACCGCCCAGGGTGGTCAGGTACACCTGGTCGCTGCCCTTAGGCTCAGTAAAGAGCAGGTTATAGAACAGAATCGCCGCCTGCCCGCGGGTGAGGGTGGCCGCGCCGCCCAGGCTCAGGCCGTCGGCCAGCCCCGAGGACTGGGCCACGGCCACATAGCCGTCATACCAGTTGGAGCCGGTGGCCACATCGGCGCTGCCATAGCCCAGCACCCGCATGAGGATGGTGACGGCCTCGCCGTAGGTGATGGCCTGGTTGGGGCGGAAGGTACCGTCGCCCACGCCCATAATCAGGCGTGTACCGCCAGTGGTGCCGCCATTCTCACCAGCGGTGCCGCCGATGGTGATGGAGGAGGCCAGGTTCACGTAGCCCCTGGCCCAGTAGGTGGGGCCCACATCGGTGAAGATGGTGCGGTTGCGCTGGGCGGGCTCCTCAGCGCCGCGGCCCATGATCTCCACGGTCATTTTGCAGAACTCGGCCCGGCTCAGGGTGCCGCCGGGGTTGAAGGCGCCGCCGCCGGTGCCGTCCACCACGCCCAACAGGCGGAGCATCTCCGCGGCGTCGGCGACAGTGGAATCGCTGATGTCGGAGAAGCCGCCCGAGCCGGACGCCGAAGCGGGAGGAAATACCAGCAGCCCGGCCAGCAGCGCGGCGGACAGAAGGCAGGAAATCAGTCGTTTTAATCTCATATTCTCTCTCCTTTAATCGGCCCGCAGGGCATCCACCGGCTGGAGGCCGGAGGCCTTGATGGCAGGGTACAGGCCGAAGATGACGCCCAGGGCCACGGAAATGAAGAAGGAGCCGACGGCAACGCCCGGGCTGGGCCATAGAATCATTTTAAAGGACAATTTGCCCACGATCAAGGTGCCGATGTAGCCAGCGGCGATACCGAACAGGCCGCCGATGCCGCAGATCATGCAGGCTTCGATCAGGAACTGGGCGATGATGCTCTTGCGCTCGGCGCCGATGGCCTTGCGGATACCGATCTCCCGGGTGCGCTCAGTGACGGTGACCAGCATGATGTTCATAATGCCGATGCCGCCGACGGCCAGGGAGATGGCGGCAATGCCGCCCAGGAAGCGCTGCTGCATCTTGTCCTGCTCCTTGCTCTGCTCCTGCCAGGTATTGGGGGTGGAGACATTGCCCACATTCGGGCCCAGCAGGCTGTCCAGGTAGCCCTGGAGCAGGGAGACGGCCTTGGTGGTCGTGGCGGAGTCCTTGGCCTTTGCCACAAAACTTCCAATTTCGGTTTTGCCGCTGATGATGCGGTTCACGGTATAGGGAATGAGCACATAGCGGTCCATACCGGACATGTTGTTGGGGTCCTTCTCCTCAAAGACGCCGACAACGGTGAAGGGGATGCCGTTGATGGTGATCTCCTTACCCACGGGGTCAATGTAGTTGAAGAGGGTGTCGGCGATTTTGGAGCCGAGGACACAGACCTGGCTGTAGTTTTCCACGTCCAGGAAGGAGATGTCCCGGCCCCGGGCGATGGTGAAGTTGTTGCACAGGGAGTAGTCCTGGTTGCCCATGACGAGCTGGGGGGATTCGTCCCAGTTGCTGTTATTGCTGTCCATGGACTTGGCGCCGTACTTCAGGATAGTCTGGTCGTAGTAGTCCACGGTGGGAGTGAGGCCCAGGATGTAGTCGTCGAGATCCTCCATGCAGTAGTCCCGGATGGTCTTGGTCAGATCCCGCCCGGAGGGGCTGTAGGCATTGATGTTGACCACGTTGTTGCCCAGGCTCTCGTAGTACTCCCGCATCTGGCGGTTCTGGCCCTCGGCGTAGGAGACCAGGATGATGACGGCGGCCAGGCCGATGATGACGCCCAGCATGGTGAGGGCGGAGCGGGCCTTTTTCGCGGCGATGGATTTAACCGCGATCTTGAAGGCTTGGGTCAGGTTCACAGAAAGGCCCCCTCTCTGTCGCCGTCGTAGATGATATGCCCGTCGGAGATGCGCACGACGCGCTCGGCGGTGGCGGCGATGCCGTTGTCGTGGGTGATGAGGATGATGGTGGAGCCGTCGTCATGCAGGCCGTGGAGGATCTCCAGCACGTGCTTGCCGGTGCGGGAGTCCAGGGCGCCGGTGGGCTCGTCGGCCATGATGATGGGGGGCTGGGTGGCGATGGCGCGGGCGATGGCCACGCGCTGCTGTTGGCCGCCGGACATCTCGGTGGGCTTGTGCCCGGCGCGCTCGGCCAGACCCACCCGCTCCAGGGCGGCCTCCACCCGGTCGGCCCGCTTGGAGGCGGGCACGCCCTGGTAGATGAGGGGCAGCTCCACATTCTCCCAGGCGTTGAGGGCGGGGATGAGGTTGAAGCCCTGGAAGATGAAGCCGATCTGCTTGTTGCGGATGTGGGCGAGCTGCCGGTCGGACAGCTCAGTGACGTCCACGCCGTCCAGGTGGTAGTCCCCGTAGGTGGGGATGTCCAGGCAGCCCAGGATATTCATGAGGGTGGACTTGCCGGAGCCGGACTGGCCGATGATGGCCAGGAATTCTCCCCGGTCCACGGAGAGGGAGACGCCGTCCAGTGCGCGAACCTCGCTCTCCTCCCCCTCGTGGTAGATTTTAAAGAGGTTTTTTACATCAATGAGCATACCGGGGCCCTCTTTAATAGTACATTTCGTCGGGGTTCTGGTAGCCGATAAAGACCTCCTGGCCTTCCGCCAGGCCGCGGGTGATCTCCACCTTGGAATTATCGGACAGGCCGACCTCGACGGGCACGGCCCAGAAGCCCTCGGGGCAGTCCCAGGTGGGGTCGGGCTCCAGAATGGCGTTGGCGGGGGCCTCCTTGGACTTGACCCACACGATGACGCCGGTGCTGTCGTCGCTGGCGCCGCCGGAGGAGCCGCCCATGGAGCCGCCGTCCACGATGACGCTGCCGCCGGGCATCGGCACCGCGACCATACCCAAGGGATCAGCAAAAGCGCCGCCGGAGTAGGACTGGGGCAGAGCTTCCACGCCGCCGTCCACCATGCCGCCGTCCACCATACCGCCGTCCACCATACCGTCGTCCATCATACCGTCATCCATTCCGGCGGAGGGATCGGCATCCAGGGTTTCGGGGAGCTGGACGTTGGCGAAGCTGACATACTTGACGGCCTGGACGGGGACGGTGAGGCAGTCCTCCGACTCGCTGGCCACGAAGGAGTATTCGGCGTAAGTACCGGGGATCATGCTGCCGTCGTAGTTGTCCACGGTGACGACGGCGGGAATGGAGGCCACGCCGTTCTCGCCGGAGGCGGTCATGGATACGCTCTCCACGATGCCCACGTAGGGCGTGCCGTACTGGTTGATGTCCACCATCATACCGGCCTTGATGTAGCGGGCGTTGCGCTCGTCCACCTGAATTTCGATGATCATCTGGGAGGTGTCGGCGATGGTGATGCCCTGGCCGCTGGATACCTCCTGGCCCTCGGTCAGGCTGCACTGGAGAACCGTGCCGTCAATGGGGGCGACGGCGTTGTACTTCTCCAGCTCCTTGGTGGCCTCCTCCAGCTTCTCCTGGGCGGCCTTGAGGGCGTTCTCCTTGGAGGCGATCTCCTCGTCGGTGTCCTTGGCGCCCAACTGCACCAGGAGCTGCCCGGCCTTCACGTCGCCGTAGTCGAGCAGGCTGACGCGCTCCACCGGGCCGGTGGCCTTGGCGGTGATCTTGGTGGACTCGTAATACTCCAGCTTTCCGTTCTGGTAGGGGTAGATGGGGGTGCCGTCGGCGGCGGTGAGGCCGGCGGAGGCGTCCATTCCCTCGGCAAGGGTGCCGGGGTTGTCCAGCACCAGCACCACCTCGAAGTGGGTGGCGCCCTCGGGGGAGACAAAGCGCACCTTGTTGATCTGCTCCACCTTGCCGGTGACGGGCGCCATGATGGCGGGGATGGAGATCTGCGCGGTCTGACCCACCTTGATGTCGCCCTCATAGGCGTAGCTGTAGTACAGGGAGAGGCGCAGCTTGGTGTCGTTGACCAGGGTGGCGATGGTGTCGCCCTCGTTGACGGTGTCGCCCACCTTGAGGTCGGCCACCTCCCTCAGGTTGCCCGCGTGGGGGGCGGTAATGCTCAGCTCCGCGATCTTGTCATAGACGGCCTGGAGCTCCTTGTTGCAGTTGTCCACCGACTTCTGGGCCTCGGTCACCGCGTCGCGTGCGGTGGTGTCGTCCATACGGTAGAGCTGCTGGCCCGCGGTCACCTGGTCGCCCTCCTGGACGAAGAGCTCCAGAATGGTGCCCGAGCCGGGCGTGACGGTGGCGGAGTCCTTGGCTTTGGTGGTGCCGCTGCCCTCCACCATGGACTGGATGGAGCCCCGGGTGACGAAGTCGGTCATGACCTCGCCCTTGGAGCCGTCCTCCCGGAATACAAAGTACCACACCAGCACAACGAGCGCGATGGCGATGGCGGCGACAATGAGAATTCCCGCGATCGTCTTGCCCCGGCCCTTGCGTTTCTTCTTCGGCCCAGTGGGGGCGGCCGGGGGCGCGGCCGGCGGGGTCATCACTGGGGTCTGCTGTTCGGTCATGTCTGTTCCTCCCTAAAGATTGGCGATTGGATTGCATTTACCATTGTACCACAAGCCGCGGGGCTTGGCATTACAAAGCAGTGACAAGTTCTTAAGGAAACCTTAAATTTGCCGCGGCTATCTATTAGACGAAAAAAACGCCCAAAAGTTTCCGCAGTTTCCAAAACTGTTTTTGCCGCCCCTACATCCGGGATTTCGTTTCCGGCGGGCTGTCTTGCGTCGCTTGGACGTAGGGGCGGGGCTTGTCCCCGCCCGCGATCTGCCCGGTGGCCCCTGCAAAGAAAGGCGCATCACGTAGGGGCGGGGCTTGTCCCCGCCCGCGGGCGGCCATAAAGGCCGCCCCTACGATATGGAGTGGCCAGATGGGGCGTGCGGTATGCTGCCGGGCTATCGTGCCGCATGTCTGGCCTCACCCGAGAAATTCGTAGGGGCCGATGCCCATATCGGCCCGCAGCGCCCCAAGCCGGTAAAAAACCAAATCAGACCCGTTCCGTCCCCAAGTCATTTGAGGAGGGGGCGGGTCTGTGCGTCTTTATCGGGAGGATTTTTATGAGCGCCGTCACCCTGCTGTGTGCCGACCGCCCCCTGCCCCTGTACGAGTCCGGTGTCCGCCGGGTCGAGACCAGCTCCCATGGCGGGTACACGGTCCGTATTGAGGCGAGCGGATTTTCTGTGGGGGAGCACACATACTACCGGGAAGCGGTGGAGGATCTGTGCCTGACCATGAAGCCCTGCCGGTACGAGCTGGATCTGCGGGCCACCCAGGAGGACGCGGCGGAGCTGAGGGCCTATCTAGCAAAGCATCTGCGCCCCGGAGAGACCGTGGAACTGTGGAACCTGTGGGTGGGGGACGGCCCCGCGCGGCCGAGGCGCTTTTCCGGCGCCCTGGGGGATGTGGAGCTGGACACCCTGAAGCAACTGGAGGAGAACTTCCAGACCTGCCTGACCATTCGTATTTGACCGGGGGCGCAGCCCTCTGGAAAGGAGTATATTATGCCGAGCAATCGCATCGGACGCATCAACGAGGAGATCCAGCGGGAGCTGGCCGCCCTTATCCGCACCGTGAAAGACCCTCGGGTGCACGGCCTGGTGTCCGTCACGGCGGTGGACACTACCCCGGACCTCCGCTACGCGAAGATTTACGTCAGCGTGCTGGACAAGAGCGACGTGAAGGAGGTCGTCAAGGGCCTGAAGTCCGCCGGGGGCTACCTGCGGCGGGAGCTGGGCCGGGCCCTTTCGCTGCGGTACACCCCGGAGCTTCAGTTTGTGGAGGACGACTCCATTGACACCGGAGCCCACATCCTGAGCATGCTCCGCAACCCGGAGGTGGTCAAGCCCGCCAACCCGGCCAACGCCCACATCGAGCTGGACGGCGAGGAGTGAGCGCCATGACGGTGAAGGAGAGCGCCGCCTTTCTGCGGCAGCATGACAACTATCTGATTCTGACTCACAAGCGCCCCGACGGGGACACCATTGGCTGCGCCGCCGCCCTGTGCGAGGGGCTGCGGGCCCTGGGCAGGACGGCGTGGATCTGTCCCCACGCGGAGGAGACCCACCTGTTCACCCCCTATCTGGAGGGCCGCCTGGCCCCGGAGGGCTATGTTCCGGATACGGTGGTGAGCGTGGACATCGCCGCCCGCAGCCTGTTCACCCGGGCTGGAGAACCCTGGCTGGCGCGGGGGGTTGATCTGGCCATCGACCACCACCCCTCCCAGGCGTTTTTTGCGGTGCAGACCTGCCTGGACGCCGGGCGGGCCGCCTGCGGCGAGCTGATCTACGACATTCTCCGGGAACTCGGCCCCATCACCCCCGCCATGGCGGTGCCCCTCTATGTAGCCGTGTCCACCGATACCGGCTGCTTTCAGTACAGCAACACCACGGCGGACACCCACCGGGTGGCCGCCGCCCTGATGGAAACCGGCATGGACGTGTTCTCTCTCAATAAGCGCCACTTCCGCACCAAGAGCTGGGCGCGGCTTCAGGTGGAGCGGCTGCTCACCGAGCGGATGCACCGCTATGAGGACGGGAAAATCGCTGTGGCCCCCGTGTCCCTGTCCCTCATGGACGAGGCGGGCGCCACCGAGGAGGATATGGAGGACATCGCCGCCTTCCTGGGACAGATTGAGGGGGTGGAGACCTCCGTCACCATCCGGGAGCTGGCGGAGGGGGGCTGCAAGCTGTCCGTCCGCACCAGCGGCGGCCTGAACGCCACGAAGGTGTGCGCCCGGCTGGGGGGCGGCGGCCACGCGGCCGCCGCGGGCTGCACCGTCTCCGGCACCCTGGCCGAGGCGGAGGCGGCCATCCTGGACGCCATCCGGCAGGTGGAGGCAGGGGCATAGAGGACGCGGCCTGCCTGTAGGGGCCGACCTGCGTGTCGGCCTGCTGCCCGCCCTAAGAACCAGAAAAGACGCCGATATTTGGCGCACAGGAGGCCACTTTTATGGCAAATGGAATCATAGTGATTGATAAACCCCAGGAGTGGACCAGTATGGACGTGTGCGCCAAAATCAGGGGCGTCCTCCATGAGAGGCGGGTGGGACACGCCGGGACGCTGGACCCCATGGCCACCGGTGTGCTGCCTGTCTTTGTGGGGCGGGCGACGCGGGCGGTGGAGTTTGCATCCGAATCCGAAAAGGAATACATCGCTGGGTTAAAACTCGGCGTAGTTACCAATACCCAGGATACCACCGGCCAGGTGGTGGAGGAGCGCCCCGTGGAGGCGGATCGGGCGGCCCTGGAGGGGGCGCTGGCCGCCTTCCGGGGGGAGATTACCCAGATTCCGCCCATGTACTCCGCCCTCAAGCGGGACGGTAAGAAGCTCTATGAGCTGGCCCGGGCGGGGAAGGAGGTGGAGCGGGCCCCCCGGCCCGTCACCATCCACGCCCTGGAGGTGGCGGAGCAGACCGGGCCGAACTGCTATACCCTGCGGGTGCGCTGCTCCAAGGGGACCTATGTGCGCACCCTCTGCCACGACATCGGGGCCGCCCTGGGCTGCGGCGGGTGCATGTCCGCCCTGCGCCGCACCGAGGCCGCCGGGTTTTCCCTGGCGGAAGCGGTGCCGCTGGAGGCGTTGCTGGACGCACCTGACCCGGCGGCCCTGCTCCGGCCGGTGGACGCCTATTTCTTCCGTTATCCGGCGATGACGGTGGAGGGGACGGCCCTGCGCAAGGCGAAGAACGGCAACCCGTTTCCCTGCTCCGCGGCCGACGGCGACTGGCGGGTGTACGGCCCCGGCGGGGAATTCCTGCTGCTGGGCCGGTGCGCCGGGGGGATGATGAGCACTATCAAGAGCTTTTTCGAGGTGTAGCGGTATGCAGACAGAGAAACGTGTGATCGCCTTGGGCTTTTTTGACGGCGTCCATCTGGGCCATGGGGCCCTGCTGCGCCGGGTGGGGGAGAAGGCCGCAGAGCTGGGGGCCGTTCCTGCGGCGGTCACCTTTGACACCCACCCGGAGAACCTGATTTTAAAAACCCCTGCGGTCCCCCTGCTCAGCTCTCCCCTGGACCGGGCGGAGCTGATGCGGCGGTTCTACGGTATCCGAGAGGTCATTGTGGCCCACTTTGACGAGCGGATGATGCACATGCCCTGGCGGGAATTCGTCACCGATTATCTGGCGGGGGAGCACGGGGCGGTGCATCTGGTGGCGGGGCACGATTTCCACTTCGGCTACAAGGGGGAGGGCAACCCGGAGCGGCTCCAGGCCCTCTGCGGGGAGCTGGGCATCGGCTGCGACATTATCCCCAAGGTGGTACAGGACCATATCACCATCTCCTCCACCTATATCCGTACCCTGGTGGCCCAGGGGGAGATGGAGCGGGCCAACCAGTTCCTGGGCCACCCCCACACCCTGACCGACACGGTGGCCCACGGCAAGAAGCTGGGGGGGACTTTGGGGTTCCCCACGGTGAACCTGCGTTTTCAGCCGGGGGTGCTGGTGCCCGCTCACGGGGTGTACGCTACCCGGGTGACCTTTGAAAACGGCGAGAGCCGCCCGGCGGTGACCAATATCGGAGTGCGGCCCACGGTAGACGACGGCGACCGGGTGACTGTAGAGGGGTTCATCCTGGATTTTCAGGGAGATCTCTACGGCCAGACGGTCCGAATGGAGTTCTACAAGCGTCTGCGGGGGGAGCGGAAGTTCCCCAGCCTGGAGGCATTAAAGGACGAGGTCATGCGCAACGCGGAGCAGACCCGGACCTATTTTTCCACGCAGCCCTGAGCCCCTGAGACTGAGGATGAGGAAAGAGAGGGAGCCCCATGCGTTATAAAAAGCTCTACCCCGCCGTCATCTGCTTTTGCGTCTTCCTGGCTGCCATCGGACTGGTGCTGGGCGATCCGTCCACTGTGCTGCCAGGACTGTGGAAGATCATCGTTACGGAGGACGCGCTGATCACCGACTACGTGAAAATTGCGGGTGTAAGCGCGGCCCTGGTCAACTCCGCCCTGGTGACGCTGGTGAGCCTGCTGCTGCTCTACCTGAGCAAGGAGCCGCCCAACGGCTTCACACTGGTGGAGCTGGGCCTGATGGCTGGCTTTTCCCTGTTCGGCAAGAACATTGTCAACATCTGGCCCATCATCGCCGGGACCTTCCTGTACGCCAAGGCGCGGCGGGAGCCGTTCGGCAAGTATGTCTCCGTGTCCCTGCTGGCCACAGCCCTGGCCCCGGTGGTGAGTTATGTGGCGCTGGACAACGGCTTCGGCAACCTGTGGTGGGGTATCGCCGTGGGACTGCTCATCGGCTTTGTGCTGCCGCCCCTCTCCGCCTATACATACAAAATCCAGAACGGCATGAACCTCTACAACATGGGCTTTGCCTGCGGCCTGCTGGCCATGATCCTGGTACCCGTTATGAGCTCCATGGGAGCCAATCCCACCGTGGCCCACCACTGGGCGGAGGGCTATAACCTGCACTTTGCTATCTTCCTTGGGGTGCTCTGCCTGGGGCTGACTGTGGCAGGCTTTTTTTTCAGCGGCCGCCCGGCGTGGGCCGCCTGGGCGGGGTACCGCCGCCTGCTGCGCACTACCGGCCGGGCTCCCAGCGATTACCTTCGCATGTTTGGGCCCGCCCCGGTGCTCATCAACATGGGGGTCAACGGGCTCATCGGCATGGCCTTCATCCTCGCCACCGGCGGCGATCTCAACGGCCCAACCCTGGGCGGCATTCTCACCATCATGGGCTTCTCCGCCTTCGGTAAGCACGCCCGCAACATCACCCCCATCATGCTGGGCGTGGTCATCGGCGGCGTTTTTATGCACTTCGATATCAACCAGAGTTCCGTGCAGCTCGCCCTCCTGTTCGGAACCACTCTGGCCCCTATCTCGGGCTATTTCGGCTGGCCCTTCGGCATCGTGGCGGGGTTCCTCCACTCCTCCGTGGTGCTCCACGCCGGAACCCCGGTGGAGGGCATTAACCTGTATAACAACGGCTTCTCCGGCGGCCTGCTGGCCATCGTTCTCTATCCCATCATCAGCGAGGCCATCCGCCACCACCGGCCGGGGCTCCAGGACCGCGACTACTTCGATGACACCATCGAGCACGACGAGCCCCTGGTCCCGCCTCCTGCCCGGCGAAAATGAAAATGAGGTCAAAAGAGGTGCAGCGCTCCCGAAGGAGCGCTGCACCTCTTTTTTGCGCAGAGAAGGCAGGGATCTATCCAAAACGCTGCCGAAGAACGGACATCAATTTGAAAAAGTGTACCTTTTCAAACACCCTGCCTTTGTTCTATAAATTGAAGTATAGCATAGAAAAGGAGCAATATCAATCACTTTATGGAAAGGTAATCCTTACAATCTGCTGCTTTGAAAAGGTACACAATTCCAAATCAGAAGATGGGAGGCAGATTTATTTATGAGAAGCAGGTTACTAAAGATATTGATATGCTTAATTATGATTATTTCTTATATTCCGATAACTGCAATTTCTGTTGAGTCAGGAGAATCAGTGGTAGATGGAAGCACGGCAGGGGCGCCAATCGCAGTGCCGGAAGAAGGGCTTGCTATTTCGGGCGGAACCTTATATGGAATCGATAAAACATGGTTTGCAAACGTTAATCCTGATAAGGGAAAGATTTATTTGGCTATCTCTATCCCCTCAGGCGTGACAGAAATTAATAACGATGGGCTCAAGGATTCTTATACAAGCGATAAAAAATTACATAATGCAGTCACATATATGGATGGGTTGGGGAGTTTCAGTGTTGCAGCTCTTAGTTTTGATGATGCAACTGGACTTGAAACAATTGGTGAGCAGGCTTTGCAGGGGAACAGCCAACTGACAGGGATACTTGATTTATCAGCGACAAATGTCTCAGTAATTAAAAAAAGCGCCTTTTCCGGCTGCTCCAATCTGACAGGAGTTGTTCTACCAAAAACGTTGACAGAATTAGGAAGCAGATCATCCTCTGCCGGTTCTGTATTTAACGGGTGCGAAGGACTTCGGTATATCCGCGTGGCCGGTAGTAGTAACCAGAATGCGGTTTTTGAACTGCCGGAGGGCCTTACCTATATTGGAAGGCAGACATTTAAGAACTGTTTTGCTTCCGATGTGGATGCAAAGGTAATTATTCCTGCTAGTGTAGAGACAATCGGAAGTGAGGCGTTTTACAGCAAACGGATTTCCCAGATCATCATTCAAAAGGAAGGAGACGGATGGGATCCACGATTAACCGGATATGATACATCTGCATTTAAAACCGGAAACGATGACCTGTTGGTGGTGTTTTTAAATAGGAAAAGCTATGTGGACTATACAGTGGGCCGGAGCTTTACAGGGGCGGTAAAACGTGCATTGTCCTATCCGGTGACGCTCACCTTTCAGAATGCCAAAGAGGGTGTCATCAAGCAGGATAAACTAAACTATCAGTCCATTCAGTATGAGTATGATGAGGCAGCAGGATTTTGGGCCGTCAACCAGGACTATCTGCTTCCGCAGCCCGCAGGAGAACAGGTGTCCAAGCCTGGCTATAATACATTTTGGACAGTGGACGACAAAAAATTGACAGACAGCGGAAAAATAAATATTACTTCAGATAATCCAATGGTAGAAATAGACTATGTCATACAGAACCCGACAATTCAACCTGTTGCGGACGGTACTGTTCAAGCGGATTTCCACACATTAAGCATAGATTTGGATGCGGCGGGCCCGCATACCGTAGGGGTACAGGTTTCACACCCACTGCTGAAAGAGCAGCAGGGCACAGAGGATACCTATGTGTATTTCCAATACTGCTGGTGGGATGAATCCGGAGAGGAAAGCGGTGTCAACGGCCCCAGAAGCAGGGCGGAACCTGAATTGTTTTCCAGCTCCGCTGAAAACGGAATTCTAAATCGTGTCAAGACGGGAAATGCGGTCATTCCTATCGACGGCCAGGAGCATGCCAGGACCGATGGACACTACTACATGGTCGAAATCTATGGTTACCTGGTGGAAAACGGAGGTACCCCGGAGCTTTTCTACAAGTCCCATCACAATTTTATTGATTTCGGTTCGGACTCCGACACGGAGGCAACCGTGAGCAGGAGCTATACACTCCAAGTGGAGGTAACTCAGGTAGAGCGCCATGCAGTTCTCTTCCAGACTGGTGAGCATGGTACGCTGGAGGGGACTTCCAACTTTGCAGTAAAAGACGGGTCCACGATGCGTAAGAGCGGTTATCCTGTACCGAGCGTTGCTGCGGACAGCGGATACAGCTTTACCGGCTGGCTGGGAACGGATGGTATAACCCGCACCAGTAATGAAGTGCTGGATCTGACGGTCACCGGGGATATGACCTTTACGGCGCAGTATGCAAAGGATTCCGGCTCCGGCGGCAGCAGCGGCACGGCCCGGTACACCATTGAGGCCAGCGCGGGCCATGGCGGCGGGATCAGC
>OGZB01001374.1_pt1 | contig 14133 bp, 12 predicted proteins | sample 1576691 | NCBI WGS metagenome assembly OGZB01 (sample SAMEA3541479, study PRJEB24748) | human gut metagenome | biome: human gut; feature: human-associated habitat; material: faeces | place: China | collected 2012
TGTGTTAAGCACGCCGCCAGCGTTCATCCTGAGCCAGGATCAAACTCTCGTTAAATATAATTTGCTTTGCATCTTCGATGCTTAGCAAATTAATTGTTCCTCGGCTCCGCCGATGGAACTTCATTAAGTTCGTTCCAGTTCAAGAAAACTACTAGCTTTCTTATCCCCTTTACTGTTTTAAGGTTCGACATTAAATGTCTGTTCTGAATAATTCTCTTTAGAATTTTCAGGGTTGTTGTCTATTGTTTAATTATCAAGGTTCTTTGTCTTTGCTGTTTGAAACAGCTTATTTAGATTATCATATTCATTGACGTTTGTCAAGAACTTTTTAATCTTTTTTTCGACCAGCTTTTCAGCTGTCCGTCCGCCACCTCTTTCTCAAACATTCGTTTGTCTCAAGCGACAGCTTATTAAGAATATCACAAGCAGTTGTGTTTGTCAACTGTTATTTTATTCTTTTTTCCAGGAACAATTCCCGGAGATTTCTGATTATGATCCGTCATTTTCTGCTTTTCCATAATCAGTTTGCACCGTCTTCTGCTTCGACTCTGTTACCTCACGGCCTTGTCTAACGCGACAGCTAGATTAATATACCACAAGGGCGTTTGAATTGTCAACGTTGTTTTTATATTTTCTGCAATTTAGACAATTCAGACAATTCCACTTCTATTCTCCATCCTTCTATAGACATATTTACAAGAAGATTATCTCTGCAGACATGACAATTCAAAAAAATAAGACCAGGAATATTCTCCCTGATCTCATTTCCCATACAGACAAAAAGCTATATCCACATTAAATCAATTTCACTGCCAGCCGCATGATCGGATTGCAATCATATATCAATTTCAGAATGGAATTGTTCTGTACCATTTCATAGATTTCTTTTCCGACAGCCGTCGTATACATTAATGTCACAATCATAAACAGGATCCACACAATAATAAGTGCAATTCCGATTCCAAGTGCACCACCTGCCAGATGATTAAAGAAACCGATTACCGGTAGTTCTGATACAATATCCAGGGCAAACACAACCGCTCTTATAATTACCGTCACCACAATAAATGTAAGTATGAATGCTATAATATTGATCACCAGTCTGGCAACATAGGCCCCTATATATTGCGGAAATGTTGTAACGCCCAATTCATCATACATTTCTTTATTATTGTTTTTAAGCAACAGATTCTTGAATACCTCCGGTATATCTGCAGACTTAATCATCGTCTCCTGCAGACTTTCTGGTGTGTCTGCATTTTCTATAACATTTTCTACGCTGCTGCCACTTCCACCGGTAAGACCATCCAGTACATTTGCAGAGATTCCATACTTTGCAAGATCAGAACTGTCGATCTTTCCATTTACAATATCTGAAATCGAGATTCCATACCGGTTCAACATCTCTTCACTGACACCTGCTGCCTTCAAAGCCTTCTTTACCGCTGCTTCATTCAGCCCTTGTCCGGATGCAGTGTCTCCTCCGGTAATTGCCGAAGTCGCCGCATCTGCCATCGTACTGACTACTTTCTGCTTTATCATATCATCCAGCGGCGTATATTTCTCTACTGCCTGAGACACATACGGCGTTGCAAAGAAAACAATCACAAACGTGACAATTGTTGCGATCAACGATACCATAATCCGGATTGCACCTCTGACCAGTCCCGTTATGATACAGATCAGAAACACGATCCCTATGGATATTTCCAGCCAATTCATATGCATACTTTCTCCTTATTTTACAAGACGGATTTTTTCCATTCCATTCGCGCTCAACACAATATACTGGTTCACCCCTCCAACCGGGAATATTTCCTGTATGTTATTATCCATCCTGCCTTTGAACTTCTGTACACCATTTTTCATAAATATATTGCATGTTTTTCCGTCATACATGATCACCTGATCATCACATAATTTCACATGATTATAATCACCGGTGAATTCTTTCGACAGCACGACTTCTCCGGTCTTATTGTATAACCTGAGCTCATAACCACTCTTTCCCTGATTCTTTAGGATCAGACCGATATATTTCTCATTATGAAATACACTTTTTATCTCCTTATCCATGGTTATCTTTACAGCTTGTTTCGGAATGTCTTTTCCGGTATAGATCACCATAGCATTGTCACCGATTGCCGCCGATGTATTCTCATCCATAAAAAATCCGGATGCCATAATTGTGTTCTTGTAGTTCTTTTTAGTAACCTGATGATCTGTCTTATCTTTTCCTGCATCCCCAAAGTTATAGTAATGTAATCTGCCCTCGATCCGGCCATCCTGCGTATAAAGATACAGCACCTGCATCAACTGACCATTTGCAGACAGAGCCACATCCACCGGATATCCGCTTCCTGCAAGTGATGTCTTATGCTCTACCAGTATGTTTCCTGCCGTATCATAACAGATTACTTTCATTGCTGTATCACTTTTTAATATTGCACTTACAATTCCCTGTTCCGATACACTGACTTTTTCAATCGGCATCGTCGTATGCACTTCACCTTTCAGGCCATCTTCCTGAAAAACCAGAATATCATTGCCTTCTTTGTCCGCAACCGCTGCCGACTTTTCTGTAATATCTATCATTGGATTCTTTATCTGATAGGATTGATTCCACTTCTCTTTTCCGGTCTGACTCAGATACGAAATACCATCTTTACTATATTTCAATACACCGTCCGAAAACTGTACATAATTATTGTCCGATGCGCTCTCTCCAACATAGGTATCACTGATCCGGACCTTGGTATATGTCTGTAGATTGATCAGCAGATATATCAACACGCCCACTGCAGCCACTATCGCAATACCAATCATCATCTTTTTCTGTTTCTTTTTTTTTCTTTTCATCAGCTCTTCCCGGACTTCTTTCTCCGGCATCCCATCTTCACTGTTCAGTTCATCCATAATCTCATCTATGATCTTATCCGTGGGATCTTCCGGCTCTCTCACAACATGGAGATTGCTGTTCTTCCTGCGTTCCATCCGTCGGTCATCCTTTCAACGTTTCTTCTGATACTGTGTACCCTAGTATACCACATTTCACATTTATGGGAGTAATAATTTTTGTCCTATATAGATCAGGTTGCCGTCAGACAGCCCATTCATTTTGCAGATTGCCTTCACATGAGACGTATCTCCATATAATTTCTGACTGATTCCCGCAAGCGTTTCGCCTTTCTGTACTACATAAAAATCCTGATCGGAGAGTTGTCCGTCCGATGTTTCTGATGTCGTTGTCCCTTCTGCTTTCTTTACCGTTCCAGACGCTTCTTTTGCATTGTTTTTCTCCGTTTCAGCGGTTTCGGTCCTTGTCTTTGCGTCAGCCTGTCCGCCACCGACTGTTTCCGAAAGTGTTTCCAGAGAATTCTGTACCGCTTTCATTTTATCAAAATTATTAACCGTTGTGATCCCAATCACCAATACGATCAGCACAAGCACTGCACTCGTAATATAGGCAAATGCCGAACTCTGATGCTGCTCTTTATATTCCATCTTTTCTCTCACTGCACTACGAAAATTCTTTGCAGCTCGATCCTCAACCACTTCACTGGGGGTTACTCCATTCTCCTTGCGTGTATTGATCATATAGTTCTGCATCTCAGGATTCTTTTCATAATAAATGTAATGCCCTCCGATCTGCATCAGTTCACCAAATTTGTACGCATAAAATATCTCGTCCTGCTCTCTTGCGTTTTTCCACAGGAACAGACTTCCTTCCTGCCCAAATTCTCTTTCCTGTATTTTCTTCACTTCCCGGTTGCGGCTCATCGGATTGCCTTCTTCAACAATTCCCCATCCGACAATATGACTTTCCGGAAAATACTGCGCTGCTTCTTCCATCATATGTTTCATTCCATCTTGTCCGATTTCAAGTTTACCATCCTTTTCCGATAATTCTTGCATCTGTACAGCTCCTGACACAAATACAGCCTTTTCGTCTTCCAGTTCCAGCACTTCTCCAGCCAGAATCACTCCAACCGGCTGTTCTTTCGCTTTTTCTCTTAATTGGTTCAGATATGTATCTACATAATCTTCTACATATATCTTTGGATTGTCACTTACATTTCCTATCTGTCTTACGTTTTTTGGAAGTTGTCTTTCCATGACACAATCACCTCGTCTTATATATTTTTGCCTATGATATCATACAAAATATGCGTATTTTATCAGTTGATGGGACCTGTCCATGGAATTTTCCGATACAATTTTTTATTTCCCGACACACTTCCGGGATTTCAGGCAGCTTTTCTTTCAAATTTTGGTACATAAAAAGAGATTCCCGAATAAATCATTCAGGAATCCCTATCTTATTATATTCTGTTCTTATGATATGACTATAATATTTCCACAGTCCCGGTATCCTTCCGGCATCTGATCTGTAACGATTTTTGCACCTGCAAACGGAGCAAACGTCACAGAACTCACCTCACCGAACTTAGACTCGTCACATAATACATATTTTTCCTGGCACTGTTCCATTGCAATCTTTTTGACCATTGCTTCACTCGCATCCGGTGTCGTGAGCCCTGTTTTCTTAGTCACGCCATTGGTACCAAAGAACCCCTTGGTAAAATGATACTTTCTGATCGTCTCCATTGCTTCACTTCCGACAACCGCTTCCGTAGAACTTTTCAGTTCTCCTCCGATCAGTCGTACTTTCACCCCGGACTTTGCCAATTGCTGAGCATGTGCTACCGCATTCGTCACAACAGTTACATCTTTATCCCGCAGAAATTCCAGCATATATCCGGTTGTGGTTCCTGCATCAAGATATATAAATTCACCTTGTCCGATCAATCTTGCGGCATATTCTGCAATCTGCCGCTTTTCTGATACATGAACGGTTATTTTCTGAGCCACTGTCGGCTCCTGCGGTGTTACCACGTGATCTAATGCGACCGCACCTCCGAACACTTTCACCAGTTTTCCCGCATTATGAAGTGCTGTGATATCTCTGCGCACGGTCGATTCCGATGTATCCAGAAGTTCTTTAACTTCTGTCACGGTAATACTGCCTTCTTTTTCAAGAAGCTTCAATATCTGTTCATAACGCTGTTCTGTAAGCATATGTCCTCCTACAGGTTCTCCTGCATGAATTTGCTTACTGCTTCGCAAGCTGCTTCTTCATCAGCACCTTCAAATGTAAATGTTACTTCATGGTCTTTCTTAGCGCCAAGTCCCATAAGGCCGAAGATCTTCTTGCAGTCAGCTTTCTTTCCTTCTTTTTCGATCATCACTGATGATTCGAAAGATTTTGCAAGTTTCACCAGTTCTCCTGCCGGACGAGCGTGGATTCCTTCGTTATCTTTGATTACATACTTAAATTCTTTCATTGTTTTTCTCTCCTCTTAAGCTGTTTTTTTCTTTAATACACCGAGAAGCACACATCCGACTGCGGAACCGACTGCCAGTGCAACCAGATATAATAATGGATTTCCTACGGTAAGGAATACGAAGATTCCACCATGAGGCGCCATTAAGGTACAGTTAAATGCCATGGATAAGGCACCTGCTGCTGCAGAACCAACCGCACACGCCGGTAATACATGGAGTGGATCAGATGCTGCAAATGGGATTGCGCCCTCTGTGATGAAGGAAAGTCCCATGATGAAGTTGGTAGGACCTGCTTTTCTCTCATCTGCTGTAAATTTGTTTTTGAAAATTAAGGTTGCAAGCGCAATCGCGATTGGCGGAACCATACCGCCGACCATAACGGCTGCCATGATGTTATAGTTTCCGGCTGCAATGGAAGCTGTACCGAATACATAAGCTGCCTTGTTGACCGGGCCTCCCATATCAACAGACATCATACCGCCGAGTAATGCACCAAGTAATATTGCACTTGCGCCGTTTAATCCGTTCAATCCGTTGTTGATCAATGTATTTAATGCGCCGATTGGCGGTTCCACTACATATGTCATCAAAACACCTACAATAAAGATACCAAATAACGGATAGATCAATACCGGTTTTGTTCCCTCTAAACTGTCAGGAAGTTTGCTGCAGATCTTCTTTAATAATACTACAACATATCCTGCAAGGAATCCGGCTACCAATGCGCCGAGGAATCCACTTGTTCCGTTTGCTGCAATTGCACCGCCGACGAAACCAACGGCAAGTCCCGGTCTGTCTGCAATACTCATCGCAATAAATCCGGCAAGGATTGGGAGCATGAAGCCGAATGCCACGCCACCGATAGACTTAAACATCGCTGCCATCGGAGTGATCGTACCGAAGTTTGATCTCTGGTCTAATGGAAGTGAATTCAAATCTACAGAAAAACCATCGATCAGGAATGCAATTGCGATCAGAATACCACCGCCGACAACGAATGGAAGCATATGGGATACACCGTTCATCAGATGTTTGTAGATCTGATGTCCGAGACTGTCTTTTCCCTCTTCTTCGTCATCTGCTGCTTTTCCGCCTGCCTCGTAAATAGATGCATGGCCATTTGCCGCTTTTGTGAGAAGTTCCTCTGCTTTGCTGATTCCGTCTGCTACTTTACACTGGATCACCGGTTTTCCTGCGAAACGATCCATTGGAACCTGTGTGTCTGCTGCAACAATAATGCACTCTGCCTCTGCGATCTCTGCTTTTGTGAGCACATTCTTGGCACCGCCGGAACCTCTCGTCTCAACTTTGATCCGGTATCCAAGCTCTTTTGCCTTTTTCTCAAGTGCTTCTGCCGCCATATAAGTATGTGCGATACCGGTTGGGCAGCCGGTAACTGCGAGGATCAGTTTTCCATTGGAAACTGGTGCTTCTGCTTTCTTTTCCTCTTCTTTTTTCTCTTCCTCAGCGTCTTTTTCTGCTTCTGCTGCGTCGATCACGTGCAAAAATTCATCGACCGTCTTGGCATTGCGCAGGTTTGCTGTGAAATCCTCATCCATCAGTAACACTGATAATTTGCTCAGTACATCGAGATGTACGTTCTCTTTTGTGTTCGGTGCAGCGATCAAAAAGATCAGGTTTACTTTCTCACCGTCTAAGGAATCAAAGTCAACCCCTTCCGGTACAACCATAGCTGCAAGTCCCGGTCTTGATACCGAATCCGATTTGCAATGCGGAATCGCAATTCCTTCGCCGATTCCTGTGGTACTCTCCTCTTCTCTTGCGTAGACACCTTTACGGTAAACCTCTACATTATTGATCTTGCCGCTCTTTGCCATTAAATCGACCATGGCATCAAGAGCTTCTTTTTTGCCTGTTACTTTTCCATTCAGTTCAATACTTTCTGCTGCGAGTAAATCTCTGATTTTCATTTGAAAAACCCTCCCTTTCTATTGTTCCCCAATAAACAATTTCTTATTGCTATCAAGTAAAGCAATTACTTCTGCTTTTGTAGCCAGTTCCTCGGAAAATGCAGAGGCACTTCCGGTGCAGACACCCATCTGGAACGCTTTCTCGTAGCTTCCGTTCTCAAGGTATCCTGCGATAAATCCTGCCACCATGGAATCTCCTGCTCCCACGGAATTGACAACCTTTCCTTTTGGCGCTTCGGACTGGAAAATGCTTCCATCTTCTGCGACTAACACAGCTCCGTCACCCGCCATGGATACCAGAACGTTTCTTGCTCCCTTTTCCTGCATTTTCTTTGCATAGGTGATGACATCTGCCTTACTTTCAATCTTCACTCCGAAAATTTCGCCAAGCTCATGATTGTTTGGCTTGATCAGAAATGGATGATACTGTAACACATTCACCAGAAGATCTTTCGTTGCGTCTACCACAATTTTCAAGTCCTTGTTCTGTAAATGTCTCATAATATCCATATACATCGAACCCGGCATAACATCCGGAATGCTTCCTGCAAGCACGAGGATATCACCATCTGACAGTGTATCGAGCTTTTCATAAAGCTTTTTAATATCCATCTCCGCGATCGCCGGTCCCTGTCCGTTGATCTCCGTCTCTTCATTGGAACGAAGCTTTACATTAATTCTGGAAATTCCCTTTTCCACGCTGATAAAGTCGGCGCGGACTCCTTTTTCCTCTAACAGATCCTGTATTCTGTTTCCTGTGAATCCGGCCAAAAAGCCAAGTGCTGTATTCTCAAAGCCAAGATTCTTTAAAACCATGGAAACGTTGATTCCTTTTCCTCCCGGAAAAATAATCTCATCCGTTGTACGATTTACGATTCCGCAGGTAAAATTATCTACAGAAACGATGTAATCCAGCGATGGGTTAAAAGTTACGGTATAGATCATTTTTTCGACTCCTTTCTGTTTACTGCTTTACATCTATGACATTTTTACATTTTTTATAAGCTGGAAGGCTCAGTCCTGTCGTGATGACCGTTGCGCCTTCAAATGGTGCAAACGTCACGCTGGAGATCTGATTGAACTTGCTCTCGTCTGCCAGAACGAAACGTTCCTTGCAGTTTTCCATGGATTTCTTCTTCACCATTGCCTCTTTTAACTCCGGTGTGGAATAACCTTTCTGAAGGCTGACACCATTCGCACCCCAGAAGCCTTTGGTGAAATTGTATTTTTCCAGTGCTGCGACTGCCTCTTCTCCTACGATCGCCTCTGTGACCGCTTTGAACTCGCCGCCCAGAAGATACACGGTAAACCCTCTCTCTGCCAGACGCTTCGCATGGCTGATCGCATTTGTCACAAACACCGCCTGATGGCTCGTGATGTATTCGATCAGCAGCTCTGTTGTCGTTCCGGCATCCAGATAAACAAAATCACCCGGTGCGATCTGTTCTGCGGCATATTTTGCAATTTTGTTCTTTGCGTCACGATTCTTTTCTTTCCGGCTGACGACGTTGTCATCCTTAGTACTGTACGCCATCGTTTTAAGGATTGCCCCACCGTGAACCTTCGTCAACTGACCATTTGCATCCAGTGCATTCAGATCCCTTCGTATCGTAGACTCCGAAGCGTTAAGTTCTGTCATCAACTGCTGTACTGTCACACTCCCCATACTTTCCAGTATGGATAATATCTTCGCAAATCTTTCCTCTGTCAGCATTTATTCCCCTCCAATTTCTGTCAACATCATTCATGTCCGTTCATCTTTATATCTGAATTATAGATTCACATTCCGTCACAGTCAATCATTTTCCGTCAAAACCATTCACAAAAATGATTATTTAAAATTGTGCAGAAGTTACAAGAGCGGCGTTTGATAAACTTATTCCTCGCTGATTATGTAACAGAAACATTGCAACATAATTTTCTGTTACAAAAAAACTGCTGCACAGTGAGCTCTGATTTACTTGCTTCTCTCTGTACAACAGTTTCTGCGTTTTTGTTGTGATTTATTTATTTTCTTTTTTAAACCGCGCGATCGCATCTATAATCTTAAAGCTTTCGATCATGACTACTTCCGCATTTCTTGTCTTAAATTTCCGGACCATCTCATCAAATGGAAGCCCTGCAATGTAACACCGCAGTGCCATAATGATCGCGCTGTGCGTCACGATCAGCACATCTCCGTTTTCCCGTTTCATAATATATTCCATAGCATCCAGCGTGCGTTTTACCACATCATTGTAACATTCACCGCCTCCCGGTGTGCGCACATAGCGGCGGTCTTTTCTCCACTCCTGATATTCCGGACTGTTTTCCCGCTCGATCACACGCCAGTTGGAACCTTCCCAGCTTCCGAGGTTCATCTCCACCAGTCCATCCAATGGAATACAGGTCGCATGCAGCGCTTCCGCAGCGATACGTGCCGTCTCTGCCGCCCGAAGCTGCGGTGAATGATAGACATGTTTTACCGAAATATCTTCTTCCACCAGCTGGCACGCCAGTTCCTTCGCCTGCCGGATTCCATTTTCATTCAGTGGAATATCGGTTTTTCCCTGAATCTTCTTTTTTACATTCCACTCTGTTTCACCATGACGTACAAAATATAGTTTCATCGCTCGTCCTTTTCTATGATAAAAATAAGACCATCTGTATTTCATCCCGGTAGCTTCCGTCTTTCAGTTTAAACGCATGAGGTTCTCTTCCCCACTCGCGAAAACCTAATTTTTCATACAGACGGATTGCTGCCACATTGTCATCAAAAACACCCAGTTTCAGCTGCTCAAGTTCTGTTTTTCTGGCGTTTTCGATCGCATATTCCATCAACTGCCTTCCAAGTCCTATTCCGCAGTATTTTTGGAGAATAAAAATTCCGATTCCCGCCTTATGCCGGAATTTGATGTGATTTCCCTCTTTTAAAACCATGACACAGCCAATCATCTGCTCTTTCCGAAACGCTCCGATCAAAAATTCTTCCCTGCGCTCTGCTATGTCTGAAATCATCGCCTCTGCTGCGTCCGCTGTGAAATCTGTCTCCTCCGGGTATCTCGCCAGAAAATACGTTTCACGGTAGGTGATGTCACGCACCTCTGAAAAAGTTTCTGCGTCCTGCTTCCCCGGACTGCGCAGCGTTATGTTCTGTCCGTTTATCACAATCTGTTTCTCTTCTATCTGCATATGCGGCTATCTCCTATGAAGATATTTTAACATATAGAATTCGATTAACAAAGTTTTTCTTGCTAATAAGCTCTTTCAGTTTTCCTGTTTCTTTTTATTGCCCATCGTTATCGATTTATTGTACTTTTATATGCGGTATGTTAGAATACAAAATTGGATGTTTTATGCATCATCACTCGCAATAAAGGATACCTTAATTTTATAAAATATCTGGGGAGAATATTGAAAATGCCTAAGAAGATAAACTACTCTGAATTGATCAAAGAAACTCTTATTTTAACGGTCGCTGTTGCGGTCATTGCCGCCGCTGTTTTCTTTTTTCTAGTGCCAAGCCATGCATCCGTCAGCAGTATTTCCGGTCTTGGAATCGTTCTGTCGAACTTCATTCCTTTGCAGCTTTCTGCGATCACAATGATTTTAAACGTGGTACTTCTAATTATAGGCTTTCTTACCTGCGGAAAAGAATTCGGAATTAAGACGGTTTATACAAGTATTATGCTGCCATTATTTCTTGGACTTTTTGAGATTCTTTTTCCTGACAACACCTCTATGACCGGTAGTCAGGAATTAGATGTGCTCTGTTATATATTAGTTGTGAGTATCGGATTAAGCATTCTTTTTAACCGCAATGCTTCCTCCGGTGGTCTGGATATCGTAGCTAAGATCATGAATAAATATCTTCATATGGATCTTGGAAAAGCAATGTCACTTTCCGGAATGTGCGTTGCGCTTTCTGCTACCTTAGTCTATGATAAAAAAACTGTCGTTCTCAGTATTTTAGGAACTTATTTTAATGGTATTATTCTCGATCATTTTATTTTTAACCATAATATTAAGCGCAGAGTCTGCATTATCACGGAAAAAGAAGAAGCACTCCGACAGTTTATCATAAATGATCTTCACAGCGGAGCTACCATTTACGAATCCATCGGTGCCTACAATATGCAGAAGCGGAATGAGATTATTACCATTGTAGATAAATCTGAATATCAGAAACTGATGAATTACATCGGCCATGAAGATCCACTCGCTTTTATCACGGTGTATAATGTGTCAGATATGCGGTATCAGCCGAAACGGTGATTTTTACCTCAAAAAGAGTAGCAATGAAACACTGCTACTCTCCTAATCCACCTAAATCAATTTTATAGATCGTATTCGTAAGCTCTGTATTCTCCAGAAACATAATCATATAAATTGGCATATAAACTCTTTTTCCCTCAATTTCAATATTCCCTTCCGAAAGAATATAAGCTTCTTCTATCTTGTAATTTTCATTTTTCAGAACATTGTTTAATGCAGAGTGCCTTTTATAGTCCTTACCGGATTTAATTTCCAAAGGTACCACTTTTCCATCCAGTTCAATTACAAAATCAAGCTCTCCCTGCTGTTTTGCCCATAAGCGGCGAAAAGCCGCTCACGGCACATAAAAAGGAGGAAAATGTTATGGAAAAGACAATCAAGGTTGAGGGCATGATGTGTCAGCACTGCGTGGCACACGTCAAAAAGGCACTCGAGGGTGCAGCAGCCGGCTGTGATGTTGCGGTCGATCTGGATGCAGGCAAGGCAGTCGTTTCGGGCAAAACGCTGCCGGAGGATGCTGTTCTGACCGCAGCCGTCACCGAGGCGGGCTATAAGGTGGTCGGCATCGAATGAAGGCAGACAGAAAAAAGGTCGAGCCGCTGCTCAAAACTGCGCGCGGGCAGATCGACGGCGTGCTCAAAATGATCGAGGACAACCGCTACTGCATGGATATTATGATGCAGCTGCAGGCGGTGGAATCGCTGGTGCATAAGGCGCAGAGAGAGGTTCTTCGCGGACACCTTTCCGGCTGCGTGCAGGATGCGTTTGAGACCGGAGATCAGAACGAACGCGAGCAGAAGATTGCAGAAATCATCAAGCTGCTGGATAAAGCGTAAGCGGAAGGACGTGCCCAAAGGCACGTCCTTCTTTTGCCTGAAAATTGAAGATTTGTGTAGATTCATACAGTTCGTACAAAAATCACAAATGAATTTTGTGCGAAAATATGGAAAATAAAAGGAAACATTTCTGCTGAACTATGCTATAATTTATGTGTAGCAGAAATTACCTGCTGCGCGGATGAACCAATCAGATTCCATGTGCCCGGAACAACCGGTTCATTCAGCTTAGACAACTTGATCTGTGCATCATGCGCCAAGGGCGTGTCTGTACAGAAAAAGGCACAGCCGGTGAAAGCCGGTGTCGCAAAGCCATGGGTCTACCCGGAGTAATTACTCCGTAGGACAGCCGGTTGCCGAATAGCAGAATTCACGCCTCCTTTGCGTCTGTATGCACGCAGAGGAGGTTTTTTGCATGAAAAAGAGAAATAACCGTTTTCTTGCCGGTACCCTCGCCGGATTGATGATGCTGACCATGCTGCCTGTTACCGCGCTTGCGGCGCAGGAAGGCGCGGACGGCGATGCTGCATCCGACACCTCGAATAATATTGTAAACGTGGTAAGCGACGGTAAAAACGTTCAGCAGGCTGAGAATAACAATGTGAATGTTGAGGGAAACGGCGGCACCGATAATGTACAGGAATCTACTGACGACAGCAGCGGCGGCAGCGCCGATACAGCCGCAGCTAATCAGCAGGAGGGTGAAGCAGGCGGCTCGGGCAACGGTAATACGGCAGATACGACTCCGGCGGCGGAGCAGCCGTTTGTTGCGAAGATTGGGACTCAGACGTATGAAACTCTGGATAAAGCTATCGAAGCTGTACAGGGTGACGAAGTTATTGAGGTTGGCGCGGATTGCACGCTGACCGTTGGTACGATTGAAAAAGCTGTTGTTATCAACGGCAATGGTCATACCATTAGTGTTCCGGAGCAGAATACCGAAAACCATGCGCTCAATATCAATGCTTCGCTGACGTTTAACAATACAAAGGTTGAATTTCCGGATGCAGAGACTTCTGCATATTCGTGGGCTTTTACCATGAACCAAGAGGGCGAGCTGACGCTGGATAATGGAAGTACCTGCATTATCAAGCATCAGATTATTGATGCTCGAAATTACGCAACTATCAATGTACTGAATGGTTCGAAACTCAAGGTGTTAGATGCTGGTTGGACAGCAATACATGGTGCAGATGAAGAGAAACCCAATGTTCAGTATTCGATTATAAATATTAAGAATGGTTCTGAGGTCGTAGTCGATAATCCCAAAGATAATGGTGTTGCAAACGGTATTATCAACTGCGAAATCAATGTTGAAAATTCTGCGCTGACAGTCACCAATTGTGAAAATCAGGGTCTTGTAAGTTGCCGATTGACACTGGACGACTCGCAAGCAGAGATTAGTCATAACGATATGGGTATGACTGGTAAGAATGGTACCGACGTTCTGACAATGAAGAATAGCTCTACATTGACGATGGAGGATAATCGTTCCGCTGGCATCTTTCTGTGGGGTGGCAATGTCGATGTGCAGGATGGTACGACACTGACCATTACCGGTACTGGCAATAACGCGAAGGAAGAAGTCCTGAATGACTATTATATTGGCGCTCTTGCCATTAATATGCGTAATCCTTATAGAGCAAAGGTGAATTTTGCAGACAATGCAACTGTAAAATTGATTGACAATGCTGTTTCTGCAATCAGAAACGTAAAAAAGGCGGATGCGGAAAAGCGCGCCAGGGAACTGCTGGAGATGGTCGGCC
>OGZB01001382.1_pt1 | contig 14079 bp, 16 predicted proteins | sample 1576691 | NCBI WGS metagenome assembly OGZB01 (sample SAMEA3541479, study PRJEB24748) | human gut metagenome | biome: human gut; feature: human-associated habitat; material: faeces | place: China | collected 2012
TCCTGCTACTTTTCCGGGAGTGTGGCCACAACTTCGGGACACTTTGTCCACAAGTCGGAGCGTAGGACGAGGGACGGGGGCTTTCATATACCTGCCGCCGTTCTCTGAAAACAGGCCGATTTTTTGCTCATTCCCATTCGCAAAAATTCAGCCTGTTTTCCTGCCGGAGCAAACGGGGCGCAAGAAGCACCGCACCCCGTTTCCCCCGTCAGCCACGCCAGCAGGTATAACACACTACACTTTGCAAGCAAAGTCGTGTGCCAAAGGGGGCACCCCTTTGGAAACCCCGGACAACAAAACAGGCGGTATGCTGCCCTCTCCGGGAGCATACCGCCGTTTGTTGTCAGCAGCCCGTTTCACGGTCTGCGTGTAGTTCCTTGTAAACTGACCTAAGTAGTAGTACAGATAATCCAATAAATCTTTGTCTTTGAGTTGCATTGCAAACATTGCCTGGCTTGTAGTAATAGGTATTTCATTTATAGTTACCAAGCCAACTGATGCGTACATTGACATTATTAAACTATACTTTGGAACTACCCATGCCGAAGAGTTTTCTAATCCACTTTGGCTCAAATGATTTTCTGTGTATCGGACATACTTACCTTGTTTTGTTATATCGTTAATACTCAAGAATGGTATTTCTCCATTATAGTATTCTTTATTTGTGGATGTCGGAGTACCACCAGCCTTGCCTTTTGAGAACAAAGTGTCTAATCTACTCCATCCATTAGGTTCTTGAGCAAATACCTGTTTACTAATCGCAGACTTTAGTTTCTTCAAATCCTCAATGATTTTGTTCTGAGTAGAAATGCGCTCGTTTATCAATCGCAATAAATCAGCTATTTTCTGTTGCTCCTGTAATATGGGGAAATGAAGTTTTACTTTGCTCAACCCATCCTGTCCGATATTAAAATGTTGCGCACCTGCGCCCATCGGAATAACCTTTTTTCTAGCATAAGGACTTGCTAACAGATACCGAAAGAACATAGGATTGTATTCAGCTTTCTTTTTCCCTCGTATTACAAAACCACCAAACACTGCTGGTCGGTCATCCATATAGACATTCGCTCTACCGACATCCTCCAATGTTTCAGAACTTCGTTGGAACAGCATATCACCCTTTTCAACAGCAAATGCCACTTGTTCCTCTGGTGTTATTTCCACAGAAGTTCTGATGCAATCATAAGTAATAAAGTCATTATTCAGAATATCCATAACAGATATGAACTTTATACCACTACCAAATTTATTAGCACTGGGGTTTAATCCGTTCTTGAAATCTAAATATTCAGCTAAATAATGCTCCTCCCACTCCTCCGTAAACTCTGGAAATCTCAAAGCCGGAACTAACCACACTATATTTCTCTAATTATAAGAACCAATTATTTAGAAATCATGATTCATAAAACAGTTAGAGAAATTGCGGCAGCTTGGAAAGAGTACAAGCGGCCTTATGTAAAGCAGTCCACGATGGCGGCTTATGTGTTAATCTTGGAGAACCACGTCCTCCCATATTTCGGGGACGGTGATTCACTCCACGAACAGGCAGTGCAGGCATTCGTCTTGCAAAAGTTAGGAAACGGCCTAAGTGTCAAAACAGTAAAGGACATTCTGATAGTCCTTAAAATGGTGATGAAGTTCGGAGTTAAAAATGAATGGATGACTTACTACGAATGGGATATAAAATACCCCACGACCTCCACCAGCAAGGAACTGGAAGTGCTGTCTGTCGCCAATCACCGAAAGATTCTGAACTACATTCAGAGCCACTTTACCTTTACTGGGTTGGGAATTTATATCAGCCTTAGTACAGGGCTGCGCATTGGAGAAATATGCGCTTTGAAGTGGAGCGACATCAATGTGGCAGATGGAACAATAACGGTCAGTCGCACGATTGAACGCATCTATATCATTGAGGGTGAGAAAAAGCATACGGAGTTGGTCATCAACACACCCAAAACAAAAAACTCCTGCCGCGAAATTCCTATGAGCAAGGAGTTGTTGTCTATGATTAAACCGTTGAAAAAGGTGGTCAATGAAGATTTTTATGTGCTTACTAATGATGAGCGTCCAACAGAACCACGCACGTATCGTAACTATTACAATGGTTTGATGGCGAAGCTCGACATCCCCAAACTGAAATATCACGGTCTGCGGCACAGCTTCGCCACCCGTTGTATTGAAGCCGGATGTGACTATAAAACTGTCAGCGTATTGTTGGGTCATTCAAACATTTCAACTACGCTCAACCTTTACGTCCATCCCAATATGGAACAAAAGAAGCGGTGCATTACCAAAATGTTCAAATCATTGGGAAAGTAAAAGTGTGTAACTCATCTTTTGTATATAGCCCATAAAATTACGGCAAGATAACTTACAGACAAAACTATCACCACGAATATGAGCCACGGTGTAGAAAGCCAAATGCCTTCATTGCTTTGGAGGCGTTTGGCCATTTTCTTACAGTGCTTCTCCAACAGTTCTTCTTCGGTCTTGATATGGTCGGCTGTACATTGATGCACTTTCGCCAGTTCATCGGTACCGATTTTGGCACGGATGACGGTGTGCTGTTCTGCTTTGACAATGGCACGGTTGATGCCGTCCATGATATTGTCCGCACTGTCTTTTGCCGCAACCAAGGCATTGAAGGCAGTTCGTTCACGTTGGACGGTATGCTTCAAACTACCGTGTATGCCGTGCAGTTCTTCCTTGAGCGCATTGATTTCTTTCAGCAGATTGCGAAACTCGATTAGCTGGCAGTTGACTTCCTGAGTCAGTCCGTCAAGTTCCTGCTTATCCTGTTCCAACTCATCTTCGGGTGTATAATTGGCAAGCCTCTCACGGAGTGCTGCCGTATCGGGTTGTTTCATTGCATTTCTGTTTTTTAGTTTTTTATTTACGTTTTATTCCGCCTTTGGAATGTCTGCCGATTCTCTTTGAAGCGGCCTGCGCACATCTACGGGCAAACTCTATCTCATCCTCTTTCGGGTCACGCCCCCATTTCAAGTCAGACTGCGAACCGCCGCCACCGCCGCCCGATGTCACCTCGTAGGGTGATGCTATCAAAGTGAAGTAAGCCATCGCAAGGTTTTGCAGGGCTTGCCAGTTGGCCAGTTCCAGATAGTCGAACTCATAGTTGAAGAAGTCAAGCACCTTGTCTGGAAGATAACGCTTATAGGTCTCGCCGTCATATTCAAACTCTGTGGGCTGGTGATTGGATTTATAAGTGGTATAATCCTCGAATATAGGATTACGATGTTGTACAAATGGCTGTGACCTATGTTCCGTACCATTAAGAACGGATGGTTTCGGTGTCGGTACAACTGGCTGTTTGGTTGCCGGACGGACTTGTTGCTCATTGCCGGAATGTAGCTTTTCCCATGTCTGCCTGATGCGTGATGCGGTCAGGTTGCGTCCCTTTCCAAGTTCCGATGCCTTGAATTTCGTGTTGCCTTTAAGAAGCACATAGCCACGAATGACATCTTTCTTATCTTTCCGCAAATATAACTCGTAACCTTTGGCGGCAAGCCTTTCTTGGTAGCCGTCCCATGACCAGTTGTCAAGTTCGCGCAAGACTTCCATGCAGTCGGCACTGACTTTCGGGATGTTGGTTTCGTGTATGTGTTGTGCCGTAGTCCATCCCCTTTGCCGGGCTATCATTTCCGCCGCCCGTTGTGCGCGGAGGTGTATGGCGTGGTCGTTGTTGATGTTCCCGTTTTCGTCCATCCGGCTGACGATGGCATGAAGATGGGGTATTCTGCTGTCGGATTCCTCATGCAGCCAGACGGATGACTTGCTGCCCGATATGTTTGTCTGCTCGGAAACCACCTTGCCGTCCTTGTCTCGGATTTCCTGCATGTCGAAAGCGGCGGCGAAGTCATGCCACAGTTCCCGCCAATCATCCAAAGTGAAGTTTTCGGTATGCTCCATCGCCGGGCTTATCTCCATGCGAATGATATTGTTCTTGATGTTCGGATGGTTCATCGTGGCAAACTTCATTTCCGTAAAAATGCCTGTCGCGTCCATTCCCTGCGGCATGAAGTTGTCGCAGATACGGATTATCCTTTCGGGATGCTTCTTGTTCCTCGATTCACCAGACACATACAGCATTGCCCTAATGCCGTGGGCTACGGCCTTTGCCTTGGCTATCATGCTTAGTCCTCCTTTGCATTTTCGTTTGTTGTTCCTGCCGGATAGCTGTTGGCCGTCTGTGCGGACTGCAAGAAGTCGGTGACACGGTTCGTGACATATGCCACTTTCTCGTACCAGTCAAGCATGGTCGGCTGGTGCCGGAAAAGTTTTACCTTCTCATTGTCGCTCAAACCATGCAGGGCGTTGGCGAAGTTCACCATGTCCGTCCTGCAAGCCGCAAGCTGGCGCAAACCATCCAATTCCGCATCGGAAAGCCTCAATCTTGGCTTATAGCCGAGTGCCCTTGCACGGATGAAGTCGCTGCGGGTCATGCCGCATTGGTTGGCGGTGCTTTTGATTTGTGTAAGCTCCTGTTCCGTGACTTTGGTGACCACCACCTTGTCACGCCTTACAACAGGCTTTTCCTGTTCGGATTGCTGCTTGGAAGTATCTTCTTCATATGCCATAAACAAAAGTTCTTAAAATGGAATAATACGGTATCTACAAAAGGGATGGTGCGAGCCTGCGAGCGGCAAGGACAACGGGCTGCCAGACCGTTGCGAGAGTGTCGTGGTAATACCGTCCGAAGGCGGTAATACCTCGGCATATCTCGCAACTCAACGCTGACGCTCCACGCCATTCATCCCTTACGTTAGCCATCGGAAAGCCTTATGTGTGCCGGATGATTTGCCGGATTGGAGAACAACGGGAAAGCGGGAAATCAGCCAGTCTGCCCGTTTGCCACCATTTAGAGCGGTTCTATTCTTTCCCTTTGTTTGTGGATGAACGGATTAGAAACTACGCTGCCATCCTTTGTCATCCATTGCAGGAGGCATGGAAAAGTCATCACGGACGCAACCCTTGAACGGGAGGTGTCTATGAGTTCCAGTCTTGCCAGTTCGTCCAACAGGCGGCGGATGCGCTTCCTGCCCATGCTCCATTGTGTTGAAAGCTGTTCTTCGGAATACTGCGCCTGACCGACTGACAGCGTGAGCGGTCTGTAGAAACCTTTGGCCGTACCGTCCGCAAGAGCCATCCTTGCCAAGAGGTCGCCAAACAATGTGAAGTTGCCGATTTTCCTGCCGTTGTCATCGGTTGTTGTTCCGTGCAACCATTGTAGTGCATTGCCCGAAAAGATGAACGCAAAAGTTTCAATCCCTTTCGGGTTCAAGAAACTGTATTTTTCCTTGTCCATAAAATTTTGTTTCTATAAGTGTGATATAAATGTGATGCTTCTGTTGTAAGAATGGAATGAAGCCGTACAAAAGTATGTACGGAATTGACTGTTAGTTTTTCGTTGTTCCCTGCACGGCTTCATCCTTTTGTGTAATGCGCAAGCGTAAAACTGTTTCGCTGATAAGCAACACCCGTTACTAAATGTGTTCCAATCCGAAATAAGGGAAAAAAAGGAACGGGATGCAGCCATATCCATAGTGGATTTTCATCGGTCATTTGAATTTTCCAACCGCATACGGTTACTTTCCTGCGCCACTGATGCCTGTGCTATTGGGGAACGGTTGCCCCGGTGCTGGACGCTTGTCAAGTGAGGAAACGGCTCGGCTGATGTCTGCCGCATCCACGGCGATGGATAGCAACGACCTATTCACCGTTACTAATTGCCGCTTGTCGCAAAACTCCGCTACACGCTCCAATAGTTGAAACGCACGGTTCAACCGATGTGCCTGCGCATTGTCCGCAGTCATCCGTTCGTTGTCCTTTCCGCTGTTGAGATAACGGTTGAGCGCAAGGCGGTCATCCGATGAAATGTTTTCCGCGGTGGTTTTACCGTCTGCAATGGCAATGCCCACACGCAATGCGTCCGCCTCGTAAACACTCAGACTTTCTAAAAACGAGCGGATAGCTTGTACATCCTTTCCGCTTGCCTCACGTTTTCTGTTCTCGTTCTTTTTCTCGATGTGGATGGCCGAAGCTGCTCCGGTCTGTTCCATGTTCTTAGTCTGTTCCATTTTATTTTGATTTTAGTGTGAATAATAATGCTTTACTGCCTTTCGTTCATTTCCATAATCTTGGCGGCTGCTTCCTCCTTGATTTCTTCAACGGACATGGACTTTGCGCCGCGTACCCACTCAATGAGTTTCTTCTTCTCAAAAAAGATGAGTTTTCCGGACGGCTTGAAGTACGGCAGTTGGTTCAAGTGGGTCATCTTGTAAAGGGTGCTTTTGGCAATACCGAGAAAGGTTGCCGCTTCCTCTAAATTCAATATTTCCTTGGCCGCATAGCAAAGGTTCTCCAGTCTGTTCACCCGTTCTTGGAGTTCCGCAATCCTGCGCTCCTGTTCGAGGTTCATTTTTGAGTTTTTGTTTTCCGTCATAATCGTTGTATTTTATTGCCTTGTTAATCAATTTCGGTCGCAAATGTATATGGTTTGATTTGTAATTCAGCTAAAAAAGGACGATATAATTGCCTGCATTATAGCTCTTTAATGATTTGAAAATCAGCGAATTTCATACATTGTACAATATGACGCTTGTCGCATTGTCCGGCTACTGTTCCGTGTCACATTACTTAGGTAACATCCTGATTAGGCATACATTCAGATGCCACAAAAGCGGCAAAGAGCTTGTACACTTTCGATACGCATTGTCCAACGGCAAAGTAATCATAGTGTACAAATGCCGTTAAACAGATTTTAACAGGAATTTTACACCAAATCGAAGATGCAGAGTCCCGATATTTGATGTATCTATCTCAAAATGCCCAATTCCGCAGAAAGTATTGTCTGACAGCATATTTGTAGTAAATTTATGGGTTTATGCTTGGTATTCACGGGACAAAAGCGTACCTTTGTGTCGTGAAAGGGTATTCACGGCAAGGGATGTCCGGCAAAGAGCGTTCTTGATTTTATTTTCCTGTGGTTTTGTCCCGTTTTTGTCCCGTCAGGGATTTGTATCACGATACATGGTTTCGTAATATTGCTGAATATCAATGATTTGCAAATGACAGAAGCGAGAAAAATGCGCTAACCACCAGAATCGGCTTCAATCCGCTAACGAAACATTCCACTGCAATCACCATCAAAATCAGTCCCATAAGACGCATCATCACATTATTACCCGTTTCACCCAAGACTTTTACCAATTTCGTGGAAGCACGAAGAATAAAGAAAGTCAGCAGATAAATCAGGGCGATAGTACCGATCAATATCCCCTTCATTTCATAAGAATGCGCATCCTGCATCAAAACGATTGCATTGGCAATCGCTCCGGGACCGCATAACATAGGAATACCGAGAGGAGTAATAGAGATATCATCCGCATACGTTTTGATTTCTTCGTCCTTCAACTTCATCGGTGTATAGCGGGCTTGAAGCATATCAAAGCCTATCTTGAAGATAATCACCCCGCCGGCAATACGGAAACCATTGGTAGAGATACCGAAGAACTTGAAAAGAAACTGCCCGGCAAAGACAAATACCATCAATGTAATAAACGACACAATAGTAGCACGACGTACGATAGACTGACGTTCTTTATCCGTCATACCATGAGTCATGGTAAGAAAGACAGGCATCGTTCCCAACGGGTTGGTCAACGTGAAGAATGAAGTGAAACAAAGTAAGGCGAAAGGCAGAAGCGTACTATCCATGATTATATCGTATTTTATGCAAAACTAAAACGCAACAAAAATACGACTTAATCCAGAAAACCTATAATAAATCCATTAATTCTTTCAAGGAATGGATGTGATAAGTAGGGAGGAAAGGGAAAGCTGTCCGTTCTGTCACATTGTAGAAAACCTGATGCATCCCTACTCCGTGCGCTCCGGTTATATCCGCTTCCCAACTATCACCAATCATTAAGGATTCGCGCAACTCGGATTGAGTAGCAGACAAAGCAAAATTGAATATCTCCGGCCAAGGCTTCAGCACTCCGAGATCTTCCGAGAGAATCACCTTTCTGAAATACCCGTCCACTCCTGCCGAACGCATCTTACGTGATTGCAATTCACGAAACCCATTGGAAAGGATATAGAGGTTATATTTGGGAGCAAGATATTCCAATACCTCCTTTGCATGAGGCATTAAAACACTTTTAGTAGGGATAATAGCGAAAAAATCTCTCGAAAACTGTTCAGCGATCGCTTCATCTTTCACTCCCACGGCCTGTAAAGGATAAAAGAAACGTTGGCTGTTCAATTCATCCTTCGTTATCTTTCCTTCACCGTACTCAACCCAGAGTTCGGTATTTCTTTGTTGATAAAGAGTATAATAATGATTAAATGAATCAAAATAGCGGTCGAACGAATATTTCTGATATACTTCCTCAAAGGTGTTACGGGCATTTTGAGAAAAAGCCCAGATGGTATCATCAAGATCAAAAAAAAGATTTTTATATTTCATCAGTAGTTATGCGTATAATAAGAAACAAAAAAGCCAATGTGCTAATTTCTTTAATCCAGGAATCAGCACATTGGCAATTCAAAAGGGATATCTACCTTATTTTACCTGGATAACCAAGTATCTGGATACACTCCAGAATTCAGTAGGATTAGTAATCTTCAATGTCAACTGGCCTTTATCATCTTTTACCAATTCATAAGAACCGGTCGGATGAGTAGTCAGTAATTCAGCACGTTTAGAGTACAACTTGATTTCTTTGGTTGTACGGATATCGATCTGCGTGAAATAATCCTTGTTGAAATCAGCGCTCTTCAACACGTCTCCGCTCTGAAGAATCTTTTGAGCTTTCAACTCAGATTTAGTACCAAATACGAACCAGGCAGCATTCAGGCTCTTTTCCTGTTCAGCAACGGTTTTAGCTTTCGCTTCGTTTTCTGCGGCCAGAGTTTCTTTTGCTACAGACAGATCGCTAACAGCAGCATCCAATTCCTGAATACGGATATTCTTGGAAGCCAGTTCTGTTTGAAGCTCTTCGATACGTTGTTGTTTAGCGTTCAATTCAGCAGTCAAAGCGGCAACAGCTTTTTTCATCTGTGCAGAATTGTAATTGCTATTCTTCAACTGTGCCTGTAACTTTGCAATCTGCGCTTTGTTTTCTTCCATTTGCTTGGAGATGAATTCGATGTCAGAAGCAATCTGTTGCTTGGCACTGGCAGAGTTTTCAGTGATGGTTCCACGCTGCAAGTCAACACGGCTTTCGGCAGCATTGATCTTACGGAAACCTTCCTGAACTTCATTGAAAGTCCCCATCATATCATCCAGTTCAGCATTGCGCTGGTTCAGTTCCATCAAAAGAGAATCATTTTCAGCTTTCAGGTCTTTACTTCCACCTTTAAAGCCATCACACGAAGCCAACAAGGCTACGCATACAAATAAAACAGCTAACTTTTTCATACGTTTACGTTTTACGTTTTTTAATGAAGTTATTTAATCATCTATTCCTGCTAATACTATCACAATCTCGCCCCGGGGTTCGGTAGCGGTAAAGTGTTCTATCAATTCAGCCAAACTGCCCCGAACTGTTTCTTCGTGGAGTTTGGATATTTCACGCGACACGGTTGCCTGACGTTCAGCACCGAAATATTCGGCAAACTGTGTTAACGTCTTCAACAGACGGTGGGGTGATTCATAAAACACCATCGTGCGGTGTTCTTCCGCCAATGTCTTCAGTCGTGTCTGCCGTCCTTTCTTCTGGGGGAGAAATCCCTCGAAGCAGAACTTCTCGTTCGGCAATCCCGATGCTACGAGTGCCGGAACAAAAGCGGTTGCTCCCGGCAAGCACTGCACTTCAATACCGTTGCGCACACATTCACGAACAACCAGAAATCCGGGATCGGAAATTCCAGGCGTTCCGGCATCCGAAATTAGTGCCACCGTTTCACCTGCCTTTATTCTATTAACAACACTTTCCACCGTTTTATGTTCATTAAATTTGTGGTGGGATTGCATTGCATTCTTTATTTCAAAGTGTTTCAGCAAGATACCGGAAGTACGTGTATCCTCCGCCAAAATCAGATCGACCTCTTTCAGGACTTTGATAGCCCGAAAAGTCATGTCCTCCAGATTCCCTACCGGCGTAGGCACCACATATAGCTTTCCCATCTTGTTTTTGTTTTATACTGATTGATTAAAATATTTCTTTAGTAGCTCCAGAAAGTCGTTCACCGCCTCCTTTTCTTCATTCAATTCGACTTTCGAGGACAGAAATGCGACTGCAGTCTTGTAGGAACTCATTACTGATATCTGTTCGATAACCCGATTCATCAAATCAGTGTTGCCTCCGAACAGTTCACGAGAAAAACGGAAAGAATCATTCAAGCTGATAGCATGTCGCAAGCCGGCAGACAGTTTGAGACTTTCTCCCAACACAGCCGATTTAGGTTCTTCCTCTTTCACAACAGTTTCAACGACAGGTTCCTCAACAATTGCCGATTCCTCTTTTTTCCCTTCTTCTTCTTCTTCTTCTTCTTCTGCTGCTGCTGCTGTCTCTGCAGCTGCCGCTATTACGACAGGTTTCTCTTCCGCAACAATGGCTTCTCCTTCCTCATCTTCTTTCACAACAACCGATTCGAGAGATTGTATAATCACGGGGGAATCCTCTTCAGACCCGGCAACTTCATCCTCCTCTTCCGCTGTCTCTTCCACAGCTGACGGAGAAATTACCTGAACAGCATCCACCTCCTGCTGCAGTTCGTCCAAACGCCCCTGCATCCGTGTAATGCTCCGCTTCAACAGTTCAGACAAAGTCGGAGTCGGCTCCTTAGTAAATGAATCCATGAGATACTTCAACTCATGAACATCCAACTCAATATCTGTTAATAGCTTCTGTTTCATGTCAGTCCATTGTTTATACGGTGCGAATGTAGGAATAATTTATGCAATAACTTAAAATAATGGATAATTTAACAGTTCTTGCACATTGAATTGCTTACCTTTGTCCACATATTTATTTAATCAAGAAAACACAAAATCTCATGGTATTATTTTCAGAAGACCACATACAGGAGACTAGAAGAAGAGGCCGGATCGAAGTAATCTGCGGTTCTATGTTCTCCGGAAAGACAGAAGAATTGATTCGCAGAATGAAGAGAGCGAAATTCGCGAAACAACGTGTCGAGATATTCAAACCTGCTATCGACACCCGTTATTCAGAAGAAGACGTAGTCTCTCACGACAGCCATTCTATCGCCTCCACTCCTATTGATTCGTCAGCCAGCATTTTACTGTTTACTTCTGAGATAGATGTAGTAGGCATTGATGAAGCACAGTTCTTCGACAGTGGTTTGATTGATGTATGCAACCAGCTTGCCAACAATGGCATCCGTGTTATCATTGCAGGATTGGATATGGACTTCAAAGGAAATCCGTTCGGACCTATGCCACAATTGTGCGCCATTGCCGATGAAGTCTCCAAAGTTCATGCGATCTGTGTGAAATGTGGTCAGCTGGCTTCTTTCTCACATCGTACAGTCAAGAATGAGAAACAGGTTCTTTTAGGCGAAACAGCCGAATATGAGCCTCTGTGCAGGGAATGTTATCTCCGTGCACGAGGGGAAGATGAGCAGAAAGTATAAACCCTATAAAAGAAACAGATTATGGAAAGGAAAAAGATAACATTCGACAGTTTTATACGCGGTTCCATCGGATGTGTGTTAGTTGTAGGAATATTAATGCTCGTGGAACGTCTTAGCGGAGTGTTATTACCTTTCTTTATTGCGTGGCTGATAGCTTATATGGTCTATCCGTTAGTCAAATTCTTCCAGTATAAGCTACGATTAAAAAGCCGCATTATTTCCATCTTCTGTTCCTTATTCCTCATTACGGTTATCGGAGTCACTTTATTCTACCTATTAGTGCCGCCGATGATTTCGGAAATAGGCAGAATGAACGATTTGTTGGTGACTTACCTCACCAATGGAGCCGGTAACAATGTACCTAAGAACCTTTCTGAATTTATCCACGAGAACATTGATCTTCAGGCGTTGAACCGTGTATTAAGTGAAGAGAATATCCTGGCGGCAATCAAGGATACCGTCCCCAGAGTGTGGACTTTGCTTGCAGAATCTCTCAACATTCTATTCAGCATCCTTGCCTCCTTCATTATATTATTATATGTAATCTTTATATTATTGGATTACGAAGCAATAGCTGAAGGATGGTTACATCTGCTACCCAATAAATACCGTACGTTTGCCTCCAACCTGGTTCACGACGTACAGGATGGTATGAACAGATATTTCCGTGGACAGGCTTTGGTTGCTTTTTGCGTAGGTATCCTTTTCAGCATTGGTTTCCTAATTATCGATTTTCCCATGGCTATTGCTTTGGGACTTTTCATCGGAGCATTGAATATGGTTCCCTACTTGCAAATCATTGGTTTCCTTCCCACCATTTTATTGGCAATTCTCAAAGCTGCCGACACCGGACAGAACTTCTGGATTATCATTGCATGTGCATTAGCCGTCTTTGCAATCGTACAAATCATACAGGATACCTTCCTTGTCCCCAAAATCATGGGAAAAATTACCGGACTGAATCCTGCCATCATCCTTTTATCTCTTTCTATCTGGGGTTCATTAATGGGAATGCTCGGCATGATTATCGCCTTGCCACTAACAACTTTGATGCTCTCCTACTACCAACGCTTTATTATCAACAAAGAAAAGATAAAATATGATGAAGTAGAAACTACTGATAATCAAGAAACAAGCCATAACGAGGAAAAATAATTGAAACTTTTTTCTACGGAATGCTTGCAAATTAAATAAAAGTAACTACCTTTGCACCCGCAATCAGGAAATAACTGATTCGCAAATAAGGATTGATTCGCTAGCTCAGCAGGTAGAGCACAACACTTTTAATGTTGGGGTCCTGGGTTCGAGCCCCAGGCGGATCACTGAAAACAAGATTAAGCCTCTGATTTTCAGGGGCTTTTCTTCTTATCCAAAGGCCTTATTCCCATTCTACTCCCCATTAAATATGAACAACAGAAAAAATTATATAGTCTACCTACAACAATCAGCCATGAAGCAGGAATGTCAAGACCCGAAGTAGAGGTACAAAAAAAAAATTATACAGACTTACTCGACAGACAGAAACTGATTACTGAAGATAATCATTCCTCAGCCAATAAAAAGAAAAGCAATACACGCCACAACTTATTTTGCACAACTTGTTTGGAAAATAAAATATTTTTTCCTTACCTTTGTATTAGGATTTATTTCAAATCTTAATAAAAATAGAGCGTTAAGGCATTATCCAAGTTCAGGAAATCCCCAATTTCAAGACAACAACTGGATAATACATTGGACGCTCCACGTACTATTTATATATTAAAGTGTTATATATATAGGCGTGGGGCTTTGTGTATTATATGTTGTTGAGTATGGGGATACTTCTGAACGGTAATACCAAAGTTCCCACGCTTAACTTTATATATAAACACAGCTCCAGGGAACAGAGTTGACTAGAAGATAAACATTATGAAAGCAACTTGTTCTAAAAGTAAGACGACTGTCTCGGCCGGTTTCTGTTCTTCGTTTGTTACTGTCTTTAGTGAAATTCTTATTCTGTTTATTTCCATTCCTGTTTTTTTTCAAGACACACAATCACTATCTTACAAATTACATGCCAACATATTTTTCTGAGACCTTCCTCCATGATAGCCAATAATAGCGGTTCCTCTCACCATACAGAAAAAGACCTTTGGTTACAAGTTCTCGCTTTGGCAAAGGAAATACAGGACTGTAAGTCTTATCTGTATCCTAAGACCTTGGAATCTATATATGATAATATTGTAAGAATAGAAAAATTGTTGGATATTTTGTTGATTATCACTCGTAGAAGTGACAAATAGACATTATTATTCCGCCTTATGCGACAATTTGTCCAATGTAGTAAAAATGTCGTATCATTAAACTATCGTTAAAAGTTTTATTTTTATAGATTACCTCTATGAAATGGAATTTTTATATACCCTCAAATCCGCAACTAAGCTCTTCAGCGTCCTTCTTGCGTCTAAACGTCCT
>OGZB01001393.1_pt1 | contig 13998 bp, 18 predicted proteins | sample 1576691 | NCBI WGS metagenome assembly OGZB01 (sample SAMEA3541479, study PRJEB24748) | human gut metagenome | biome: human gut; feature: human-associated habitat; material: faeces | place: China | collected 2012
AGAGTTCTGCTGTCTGATACAAGAGGATAAATTGAATTGATAGAACTCACCTTTATTTGATTATTTGTATTATATAGGCGAAATATGGGAAAAAAGCAATTCTCGGATGTGTGGCAGTATATTGCTTTTTTGGTATTATACATTCATTTTTGTTATTCCTGTATATTTTCTTCTGCTACATATACAGGAAATAGGTAGAGCTGATAATTTCCCATTGTATTATATAGGATTTAATTTTCTTTTTCCATTTCTATTTTCATGGGTTCGATACAGGAAGAAAAGAAAATCAGCCCTGATGAAACATTATCGTTATCCTAAAAAAATAAAGGTTATCAGTGCTATTTTCTTTTTGTTGGTTCCAATTGCAATATGCGGTTTAGAGATGTGGATTTATGGTAAACAAGGATGGCTTAATATTGTGTATTGAGAAACCGCAAAACTATTGGTTTAAATTATTATAATCATTTATAGGGATAATGAACGTGAGGGATTATTCAACAGATGAGCTCTTGATGATGGTCAATAATGTAACTGGAGAGTATTCAGAAGAGGAAGTCAGACTGGCAAAGAAAGAGTTATATAAACGGGGAATAAATGACGAGTTAATAGCTGATATTGTAGAGGAGGAAGAAGAGGCTTTTATGAAAAGGTTGGATGCTGCTGCACGTGCGGAGCAGGCCCGGATAGATAAACGAAACGAAAAGAACAGGAATGTAAGTTATCAATGGTGGGAATTACTGATATTATTTGTATTTGCACCATTTTATTTGTGCAGGAGATATTATTTACCTCATAATTTTTTTCCAAAATTGAGACAGTTGAGAGAAGAAAAATATGACCTGAAATTTAAACAACGGCTTATTGCATTAATTGCTGGAGATATAGTATGGGGTCTTGCTTATTGGATTGAATGTATAATCATGGGAAACTAAATTATAGAATCTCTCTGGCTATCCACGCGCAGGCTTCAGCATCGGCCAGTGCGTGGTGATGGTTTTCCAGACGGTATCCGCAGGCAGCGGCCACGGTGTGCAACTGGTGGTTGGGGAGCTCCGGAAATACTCTGCGTGCCACGCATAGGGTGTCATAAAACTCATAGTCGGGATAGTCCATCTGATAGACGCGGAAAACGGCTTTCAGGCAACTCTCATCGAATGGACGGTTGTGTGCCACGAGCGGCAGGCCCTCAATCAGTGGTTCAATTTGTGCCCATACGGCGGGGAAAATCGGTGCGTCTTCGGTATCTTCACGGGTAAGTCCGTGTACCTGTGAGCACCAGTATGTGTAATAATTCGGCTCCGGATTGATGAGGGAATAAAAGGTATTGGCTATCTCGCCGTCGCGCACCACGACCACGCCCACCGAGCATACGGATGAGCGCTGGTTGTTGGCGGTCTCAAAATCTATTGCGGCAAAGTCTCTCATGTCTTTACTTGCTCTATATGCGTTATCGCTTGGTCACGGTAATCATGAACGTGACGGCTACCATGGCAATGGAAATGCCGACAATGATGTTGGTGGTCAGCGGTTCGCCAAACATCAGTGTGCCGACAATGATGGCGGTGATGGGCTCGAATACGCCGAGTACAGAAGCCTTGGTGGCCCCGATGTTACGGGAGGCTATGGCAAGGGTGGCCGTGGAAACGATGGTTGGCAGCAGGGCAAGTCCCACAAGGTTAAGCCAGTCTGCTCCGGTAGTGATTCCGGCGGTTATCGCGGTGTCGGAACTGAGGATTTTTCCGATAAAGACAATCGCTCCTACCATGAGTGCATAGAAGGTGAGGAGGGAGTTGGATATGCCGGCAATGGCCTTGCTGCGGTTGATGATGACGATGAAGAGTGCATACACCAGTGCCGAGGCGATGGAGAGCAGCACACCGATGGGGTTGATGGTTTGTGAACCGTCACTTTGTGTCATGATGAGCACACCTCCGAAGGTGGCGGCAATGGCAAGCCATACCGGCCATGAGGGAACGACTTTCAGGAACACCATGATAATGGCCACGAGGACGGGGTAAAGGAATACCAGCGTAGTAGCCAGTCCGGAAGCGATGTATTCGTATGCATCGAAAAGAAAGATGCTGCTGGAGGTGTAAAGCAGTCCGAGGACGAACAATACACCGATTTGCTTTCTTGAAACCCGGAAACTTTGTTTGCGGAGCAGCAGGAACAGGCCTAAAAGCAGCACCGCGAAAGCGTAGCGGAAGAAAAGTATGGACTCTGTGGCGGCACCGTTCTTCATCAGCGGCATCGCAAATAAGGGATTCAATCCGTAAGTAATACCGGTGATAATTCCTGCCGGATAACCTATAATGGCATTTTTGCTTAGTTTTTTCATGTGCGGGTAGATGTAATGTAAATCTTAGTATATGTACTATCTCAGAAACGGGTCAATCGTACTGAGCAGCTCGGCCTTCTGCATTACGCCGCTGGTTCTCCAGAGCACTTCTCCGTTGCGGAACAGCATGAGGGTGGGGACGGACTGAATCTGGTACTTCTGAGACAATACGCTGTGTGTGTCCACATTAATCTTGATGATACGGATGCGGTCGCCCAGCACGTCTTTCACCTGTTTCAGAATCGGGTGCATCATTTTACAAGGTTGACACCAGGTGGCGAAGAAGTCCACCAATACAAGCTGATTGCCTGCTACTACGTCATAAAAAGTTTCCATTGCTTTCGTTTTTAGGTAGTTCTATATAAATAAGGCTACCTCCCGAAAGAAATAGCCCGGTGTGTGTTCAATACGTTTAAAATGCGGTGCAAATGTACGAAAAGCCGATTAATGGTGAACATGAAATAGTAAAGAAAAATCTGTATCTTTGCACGACTTTTTTTAAGGTAAGAAGAAACAATGGATGCAATCGTTACACAGATGATTATCCTGTTTATTCTGGTAATCATCGGCTATTATCTGAGTAAGAAGAAAATGATGGATGCGGATTTCGACCGCAAACTTTCGGGATTGGTTATCAACGTGACGTGTCCCAGTCTGATACTTTCGTCGGTGATGGGCGACACGCTTCCCGACAAGAAGCTGATTCTGCCTTTGCTCGTGGTAGGTTTTGCTACCTACGTGGTGCTTATCGGGTTAGCCTTTCTGCTTCCGCGCTATTTGCCCGTCAAACTGTCCGACCGCGGTATTTACAGTTTCATGCTGGCATTCGGCAATGTGGGTTTCATCGGCTATCCCATTGTGGCTTCCATTTTTGGAGCCAGTGCGGTGTTCTATGCCAGCATTCTTAATTTTCCCAGCACGTTGTTGATTTTTGTGTTCGGTACCCTGTTTATTTCAGGCGGTCAGGGAAAGATGCGTTTTGACTGGCGTACTCTCTACTGTCCGGCCATGATTGCGTCGTACCTCTCCATTCTGATTGTCGTGACCGGATGGGTGCCTCCCCGTGTCATCAGTACCCCGTTTGTCCTGCTGGGAAATGTCACTGTGCCTGCAGCTTTGCTCATCATCGGCTCGTCCATTGCCCGTGTACCCATTCGCCGGATGTTTGGCAATGCGGCCATCTACCTGATGTCGGCCTTGCATCTGATGCTGGTTCCACTCCTTATTCTGTATCTCTCACGCCTTTGCCGGGTGGACGAAACCATTGCCAATATCAATGTCGTGTTGGCGGCCATGCCCGTAGCTTCGTATGGCATCCTGTTCTGTATCCAGTATCAGAAAGGGGAGGTCATCATGGCAGAAGGAACCTTCCTTACTACCTTGCTTTCCGTGCTGAGCATTCCGTTGCTGACGATGTTCCTGTAGACTTATTTCAGCAAGGCTGCATACGTCTTTTCGGACTCATGCAGCAGTATCTTCCGGAACTGGGTGAGCATCCGTTCGCGTGATTCCTGCGGACTGCGGTCGGGATGGCAGGCCTCCCGTCCAAAGAGACGTTCGGGCGTGGTGAGTAGTGACCAACCCCAGCCATATTCCCTTCCGTGGCGGTCGAGGGGGTAGATAAAATCCTCCGTCACAATGTAGCCGCCCATTTCCAGTCGGGTGAGATAGGCATCGAAGCGGCTCCGCATCTTTGGTCCGGTAAATCCGCATGCCGCACGCAGTTCCCGTGTAATCAGGCTACCTTCGCATCTTAGTACGTCGAGGATGGTTTCTTCAATGCTTCCCGCCTCCGGATAAGGAAACAGACTCCGCCGGTAATTGCAGAAGTCGGGCCACCACTCACGGCTGATGAATGCGACTTTGTCCTTGAAGAACTTGCCGTATGCGCAACCGCTTTCTTGCAGGATGGCACCTTTCCATTCCCAAAGCGGCCATTCCCATCCGCCGTCGGGCAAACGGGTGTACTGGCAGTCTTCGTTCGTGACTTCTTCGGCCGACCATCCGGCGATGCCCATGCTTAGCAAGGGAAGAAAGCCCGTTTCATTGATATACTCAATAAGTTCGGGGCAGGAGTGTAGGAGTTCTTGTTTCATGGTTGCAATGATTTTTCCTTGTAAGATAATGAACAAAACTGATATATTTGCGTATTATTGTATGAAGCAAAACAGAATCTATGACACCTCCTCTAATTGAACAGTCTACCCAGGAAGCTCGCAGGGCGTATGTGATTGAAGCTTGGAAGTGCCTGCACGATTGCGAGTCGTGCGGCAAGTGCCGCATCCTGAAAGGTAAGGATGCGGAAACTTTGTATGCCGACTACATTGAAGGCAAGCGTAGCTATATGGATGTGACGCTGGAGCTCCGGAACAAGAGTTATTAAATTTCCCCGGAGGTGGTGATATCGCATGAATCACTTTGTCCGGCGCAGTTTTTTTTTCTGAAATATTATCAGCAGTGAAGCCCCATCTCGTAAGCTTCATTCAGTTTGCTGTGTCCGCTGATGGCGCGTGGATCAGCCACTCCACCGCAGAAGAGTGTACCGGCCAGGCGGCTCTTCGGAAAGCAGTCAATCCAGCCCGTGAGACCCGCTTCGGCACGTTGAGGAACCTCCGGCTCTTCTTCGGCTGCCACGGTCAGCATATAGACGTCGCGGAACTGGTAATCCAGGGTGTACATCGCATTCATACGGTCGATGAGCACCTTCATCTGTCCGCTCATCTCGAAATAATATATCGGGGTAGCCCATACGATGACATCTGCGTGCAGCACTTTCTGCATGATGGCATCTACGTCGTCCTGAATCACACACTTACCCAGTTTCTGGCAAGCCAGGCATCCACGGCAGAAACGTATATCTTTTCCGATGAGTGAGATTTTTTCTACTTCGTGGCCTGCCTGGAGGGCACCTTCCATGAATTTGTCGGCCAGCATGTCACTGTTGGAACCAGCACGCAGACTGGTTGAAATCACAATTACTTTTTTCATGTTATCTTGTTTGGGTTGATTTTTTCTGATAAACTTTCTTCAAAGTTATGGATTTCTGTGCAGCTTTCCTCGTGTGTGGCGTGAAAATTATGCGTATGGAGTGTCTCCTGAAAATTATTGAAGGCAAATAGTGGAGGTGTTACGGTTTATTTGTAATATTGCCACACCAAAAGAAATACTTTGAATAATAACTTAGAAATAATACCGGTATGAAAAATCAGCACATTCCGTATTCTTCAGCGATAAACAATATGATTTTCAACATCAAAAAAGATGTGGTAACTCCTCCTCAAAGAGGTCTTGCAGAGAACGCCACCGATTTCTTCAATCAGATAATCAAGTGGCAGTTTCAGCATAAAGTGACCATCCAGGCTATACACAAGGCATTGCTTGAGTATGTGAAACGTCCGGATGCCGTGTTTGCCATCCGTCTTTATGGAAGTGCACCAAGAGAAAAGTATTTTTTGTTGCGTAGAGGATTCCTGTCTGAATATCAGGATGGATTGAAAACTTTATTCTGTGACAATACATTTGCCATGCCTTTTGCGGCCTTAAAACTTCATGACAAGTGCTATACTGCATCAGATTTGGTGGAACATCTCAATCAGAGCAACGTAGTCTGTGGTTTTGGATCAACCAAAAAAGAGCGTGAGCTTACTTATTATACGTGTAATAGCTATAGTCGTATCAATCTGAATACATCGGGGTGGTATTTGGCGCATATTCTTCCTGTGGGTTACAATTTTGCCGGGAAACAACGGTTAACTGAGGTGTTCCCGAATCCTAAAAGAGCGGAGTGGGAATCGGACCCGGCACGCATCCGGCACGTCGGTCGTTCATTTACGGAGAATGAATACGCCGTGCTTGTAGCGCATTTTCTTCGCCTGGTACACCCTCTTAACTCTTTTGTGATACCTAAAAAATTACGTGGCCTATGATGGGAAAAATCTGGGTGAAGAGCAAGAGCTTATCAATATAGTGCAGGATTATGTGAAAGCGGAATTTCCTGAGGAATATGCTGAACTTCAGACACTGATGCAGATTCCTGAGCAGGAAAAAGTGACGGACACGGTAGGCAAGATTCACTGGTCAGTATCGGAATATCAAATCAAGAAATGGAGGAAGGAAATTTTCAAAGACAAGCCAAAGACAGCTCCAAAGAAGCGTAGCAAGAAAGTGAAAGATCAATATGATGAGGATAAAGCGTATGCATTGGATAACAGGCTGAGGTCTGTTGGCAAGGCCACCTTTATGAAGCTTTATCCTTTGGTCAAGCAAAATCTGGATATTACCGTAGAAGAGGTAGAGAAGGTGTATCCTGAGTATAAGAAAGGTAAAGCAGAGAATGCAAAACGGACCTGTTTGTCGTCTACACGCAGTATTATCCGAAACGGTTATGAGGCAGAGGCGCTGGAGATTATCGTAGAATCGTCAAAGACAAACGATGCTGCTGTTCAGGCTGCAAAAAAGTATTTAGAAGAATTGTACCAGAAAGATTGATTTGCGGGGAACTCTTTAATGTGATTCCCTGAATGCCCGAAATATGAGGGACTTTTCGTATCTTCGCAAACAAACAAAACAATCAATGAAGTATGAGAAAAAGAATGATTAATTTTTCGGCAGCCTTGTTGGGAGTTGCCACGATGGCTTCCAGCCTGTGCTCGTGCAGCAGCCAGCAGAAGGAATCGCCGATGAAAGCAAAGGTAGAGGAGTATGCATCTGTTGAACTCAAGTCTGACCTTGTGAATAACTTGAGCGACAAGGAAAAAGAGTTGGTGAGAATATTTTTCCAGGTGGGGAAAATTACCGACGACCTTTTCTGGAAGCAGACATTCGGTGATAAAAGCCTGCTTGATACTATTACCGACAGCTATGCGAAAGAGTTTGCCATGATTCACTATGGCGCATGGGACCGTCTGGACAATAACAAGCCTTTCCTGGCTGGTTATGGTGAGAAACCGGATGTATGCAACTATTACCCGCTGGATATTACCGAAGCCGAGTTCAATGCCTTTGAAGATGAAAACAAGGACTCATGGTACACGGTTATCCGCCGCAACGAAGACGGTTCTCTAAAGAGCGTATGGTATCATGAAGCCTATGCTCCGGAAATAGAACGCATCTGTGCTTTGCTGGAGAAAGCGGTGGCACTGGCAGAAGACCCGGGCCTGAAAACCTACCTTGAAAAGCGTATCGAAGCATTCAAGACAGATGATTATCTGGCCAGTGACCTGGCATGGATGGACATGAAGGACAGCAAGATTGACTTCGTGACAGGACCTATTGAAACTTACGATGATAAGTTCCGTGAAACCAAGGCTTCGTACGAGTCGTTTATCCTGCTGAAGGATGAAGCCCGCAGCAAGGATCTGGCCAAGTTCGTAGCTATGCTTCCGGCCCTTCAGAAAGAGTTGCCCTGTCCGCCGGAATATAAAACCTTTGTGCCGGGCACGTCGTCCGACCTGAATGTGTATGATGCGGTGTACTATGCCGGCGACTGTAACGCGGGAAGCAAGACGATTGCCATCAATCTGCCGAACGACGAGCGGGTACATGCGCTGAAAGGTACACGCCGTCTGCAACTGCGGAACTCCATGAAGGCTAAGTTTGACAAGATTCTGTTGCCTATCGGACAGCTTGTCGTTACGCCCGAACAGCAGAAATACCTCAACTTTGATGCGTTTTTCTGGAACGTGACTTTCCATGAAGTGGCACACGGACTGGGTGTGAAGCAGACCATCCGCACCAATGAAAGCGTGGATGCAGTGATGGGCACAGAGAAGACTTCCTGGGAAGAAGCCAAGGCTGATATCCTGGGCCTGTTCATGGTGACCAAGCTGATTGAAATGGGCGAAATCACGAACATTACAGCCGAGGATGCGATGGCTACTTACATTGCAGGCATTCTGCGTTCAGTCCGTTTTGGAGCGGCTTCCTCACACGGAAAAGCCAATATGATGTGCTTCAACTACATGGAGAAAGCAGGAGCATTTTCACGTGATGACAAAGGTCAGTATGTGATTGATTTTGCAAAGGCCAAGGAAGCCATGAACGGCTGGGCTGCGTTGATTCTTCAGACACAGGGCGACGGCAACGTGGAATTTGCGAAGAAATACAGAGAAGAGAACGGTGGAATTACTTCGGCACTTCAGGCCGACCTTGACCGGATTAACGGAGCAGGCATTCCTCGTGACATTACCTTTGTGCAGGGAGAAGAAGTGCTGTTAGGAAAAGTGCAGTAACATTAGTTACTGAAACATGATAAGCCTGCGGTTCAGATGCGTCTTTGAACCGCAGGCTTTTTTTATGCTGTCATTCTCATGCTGCATGTGCAGGCATTGATTCCTTATTCTTTATCTGCCTGTCTTCTGAAAATCTGTGCCGCAATGCTGCCCGAAAAGTTGTGCCATACCGAGAACATGGCTCCGGGTACGGCCGCCATGGGAAACAGGGCAAAATGGGTGGCGGCCAGTGAAGTGGCCAGACCTGAATTTTGCATGCCCACCTCGATGGCGATGGCCGACCGTTTGGACGGCTCGCTTCCGGCCAGGGAGGAGAGACCATAGCCCAGGGCCAGTCCGAGTACGTTGTGCAGAATCACCGCTATGGCCACTATCAGGCTGCATGCAAGGATGCTGGCTGCATTGTGTGCTACGATAATGCCGATGATGAAGGCTATGGACAAGGTGGAAATCATCGGTAGCAACGGTACTATCCGTCGGGTGGTGCGTTGGAAGTAATGATTGGCAGCTACTCCCAGTACGATGGGCACTATCACCACCTGTACGATACTTAAAAACATGCCTGCCACGTCTACTTCCACCGATTCTCCGGCAAGTAGCCATACGAGTGCAGGCGTTACGATGGGAGCCAGCAGTGTAGAAACTCCGGTCATGGCCACGCTCAGGGCTACATCGCCTTTGGCCAGGTAGCAGATAACGTTGCTGGCCGTACCTCCCGGACAACATCCCACGAGGATTACTCCTAAGGCGAGTTCTTCCGGCAACGACAATAACTTGCAGAGCAGCCACGCCAGCGAGGGCATGATAAGAAACTGTGCCAGTTCGCCGATGAGGATGTCTTTCGGGTGCTGCAAGACCGGCCGGAAGTCGGATGGACGAAGCGTCAGTCCCATGCCGAACATCACCACGCCCAGCATCGGTGTAATGGCCGAAGTATCTATCCAGACGAACGAGGAGGGGAGAAAGAGGGCCACGGCCGTCACCAGCACCACCACAAGGGTGATGTGGGCCGCAATCCATGCAGAAATTTGGATGAGTTTATTTTTCATTGTCATTTTTTCAAAATTGTCTGCAAAGCTACAAAATTTCGTGCGAATCTTGGCGGGAATATGAGCAAACTACTCTTCCTGGTTTGTGGAATGTGATTCAGTTTCTGCTGTATATGCAAGGCCAGCTCTGTCTGCCTTTTTCCAAAATCTGTAACATGGGTATATAGTCCGAGGATTTGTATACCATCCGGCATTCTGCCCTTTTCTATTTTTGTATCGGTTAATTGATAAGTAACAGATATGATTGGAGAAGAAAATTATATGGAAGTTATCAGAAATTCAGAATTCGGGGGCGAACGCCCTTTGTTTGAGTCGCATAATCTGCGTTTGGAAAACGTAATAATCCGTGCCGGAGAATCGGCCATCAAGGAGTGCAGCAACATTGAGGCAGTAGATTGCCGTTTTGAGGGGAATTACCCTTTCTGGCATGTTCACGGTTTTAAGATTGAGCGTTGCTATTTCGATGTGGGAGGACGCTCGGCTTTATGGTATTCTGACCATCTGCAGATGAAGGATACCGTGATTGACGCTTCTAAAATGTTCCGCGAGATGAGTGAGATTGACATTGAAAACGTCACGATGAATGATGCCGATGAGGTCTTCTGGCGTTGCAACGGCATCCGCATCAAGAACCTTAAGTTGCATGGAGGAACTTATCCCTTTATGTTCAGCAATGACATTTATGTGGACGGACTGGAGAGTGACAGCAAGTATGTTTTCCAGTATGTGAAGAATGTGGAGATTCACAATGCCAAGATTACCACCAAGGATGCTTTCTGGGAAGTGGAGAATGTGACTATCTACGATTCAGAGCTTAACGGCGAATACCTTGGCTGGCACTCCAGAAACCTCCGTCTGGTGAACTGCCACATCACGGGCGAGCAGCCGCTTTGCTATGCACACGACCTTGTACTGGAAAACTGTACGTTTGGGCCGGACTGCGACCGTGCTTTTGAGTACAGCACGCTGAATGCCGATATCCGCGGTGCCATAACCAACATTAAGAATCCTACATCGGGACGTATCGTAGCCGACGAGTACGGCTCCATAACCATTGACGAGAACATCAAGGCTCCTGCCGACTGTGAAATCCGGCTTAGAGATGAACGCACCTGCTTTACCGACTAAAATGTAAGGACCATGAAATACGACTTTGATACAATTATTTCCCGCCGGGGAACCAATTCCTACAAGTGGGACAGCCTGCCGTCGGATAAGGATATACTTCCCCTCTGGGTAGCCGATATGGATTTCCGTACGGCACCGGCAATTACCGAAGCACTGGCCAGACGTGTGGCGCACGGCATATTCGGGTATGTGCGTGTCCCCGATGAATACTATACGGCAGTAACCCGCTGGTTTGAAAGGCGCCATCACTGGACTTTCCGTAAAGAATGGATGATATACACTTCCGGAGTGGTTCCGGCCGTATCTGCTGCCATAAAGGCTCTGACAGAACCGGGTGACGGGGTGGTTGTGCAGACTCCCGTGTACAATTGCTTCTTCTCATCCATCCGTAACAACGGGTGCCGCGTTGTCACCAATCCTCTGATATACGAGGACGGTACCTACCATATCGACTTTGACGATCTGGAACGTAAAGTGAAAGAACCGGGCGTAAAGCTGTTGCTTTTGTGCAATCCGCATAATCCTGCAGGACGTGTATGGACCCGTGAGGAATTGTGCCGGATAGGAGAGATTTGCCTGCGGAATAATGTGACCGTTCTATCGGACGAGATACATTGCGAGCTTGTTTTCTCTGGACATACTTATACACCGTATGCATCTGTCAGCGAGGAACATTTGTGGAATTCGGTCACCTGCGTATCACCCAGTAAATCCTTCAATATTGCAGGATTACAAATAGCGAGTATCATAGCTCGCGATGAGACCGTGCGCCAGCGGATAGATCGCGCCATCAACATCAACGAGGTGTGCGATGTCAATCCTTTCGGGGTTGAGGCTACCATCGCCGCTTATAATGAAGGTGAGGACTGGCTCCTTGAGTTGCTGGACTATCTGAAGACAAACTATGACTGTCTGTGTGCATTCTTCCGTACCCACCTGCCTGAAATACCCGTGACAAAGCTGGAAGGAACCTATTTGGTGTGGACAGACTGCAGGGCACTGCATCTGCCTTCCGATACCTTGCAAGCCCATCTGCTGGAAACCACCGGACTCTGGCTCAACAGCGGTACCATGTACGGAGCCGAAGGAGAAGGATTCCTGCGCTGGAACATTGCCTGTCCGCGTTCGGTATTACAGGATGCCCTGTCGCGTTTCAAGGGCTTTGTCGATGCCTTAACAACAGAAGGACGCCCCGATGAAACGTAACTTACCTGAAACGGACACAAATGGAGCCTCACCGGAGCAATCTCAGGAGCATCCGGCTGCACAAAAGAAAACAGATGTGTTGCTTGACCTTATCCGTGACGGTCGTCCGATGACCTTGCGGCAGCAGCTGCGCCTGACCGTAGAACTCAGTGTTCCGGCTATCATTGCACAGCTGTCTTCCATCATCATGCAGTATATCGATGCAGCCATGGTGGGACGTATCGGTGCGGAGGCATCTGCTTCCATCGGACTGGTATCGACCACCACATGGCTTTTCTGGGGACTCTGTACGGCTGCCGCTACCGGCTTTTCCGTACAAGTGGCCCACAAAGTCGGAGCAGGCGACTTGAAGGGAGCACGTATGGTGCTGCAGCAGTCACTTGTTGGTACACTGGTCTTCAGTCTGTTGCTGGCCATATTGGGCACGAGCATCAGCTCTTCACTGCCGGCATGGCTGGGAGGCGATGTTTCCATCCGTCGGGATGCTTCCATTTATTTCTTCATATTTTCCATTTTCCTGCCTGTCCTGCAAATGATTTTTCTGGCAGGCGGTATGCTGCGCTGTAGTGGAAATATGCGTATCCCCAGTCTGCTGGGTGTCATCATGTGCGTGCTGGATGTGGTATTCAACTTTTTTCTGATTTTCCCGACACGCGGATGTAGCATAGTAGGCATGCAGTTCACTATCCCGGGAGCCGGACTTGGCGTGAGCGGTGCTGCCTTGGGTACGGCTGCCGCAGAGACCGTCGTCGCTGGTGTGTTACTATGGTATCTGCTGACACGCTCAGAGAAACTGAGCTACCGCAGTAGGGAAGGCAGCTTCCGGCTGAAAGCCGACACGTTCAGGAAAGCACTCCGTATCGGTTTCCCAATGGGAATAGAACATGTTGTCATTTGCGGTGCCCAGATTTTAACGACTGTCATCGTAGCGCCACTCGGAGTCTTTGCCATTGCAGCCAATTCTTTTGCCATTACGGCCGAAAGTCTTTGCTATATGCCTGGCTATGGAATTGCGGATGCGGCCACCACTCTTGTAGGTCAGAGCATCGGAGCCGGACGGAGGAAGCTGACCCGTAGCTTTGCCCATATTACCGTACTGATGGGAATGGGCATCATGGGCGTAATGGGTATCCTTATGTATCTGTTTGCCCCTCAGATTATCGGGATGATGACTCCTGTGGAGGAAATCTGTCAGCTGGGGGTAATGGCTTTACGCATCGAAGCTTTTGCTGAGCCCATGTTTGCGGCCTCTATTGTTGCATACGGAGTCTTTGTCGGAGCAGCCGATACACTGATTCCATGCCTGATGAATTTCTTCAGCATCTGGGCTGTACGTCTGACTCTGGCTGCCTGGCTCGCCCCGACACTGGGACTGCAAGGCGTATGGATTGCCATGTGCGTAGAACTGTGTTTTCGTGGATTTATCTTTCTTGTACGTCTGAAACGTGGACGATGGCTGAAATGCGATAAGACGTAATTGATGAGAATTAACGAACCGGCAACCTAAGTAAACGCCAAGGCTGTGGCATCAGCTCTCAGGTGCCTTTATATCAAAAAAACACCGATCATCGGAATATGCTAAACTCGTATCCGGTGGTCGGTTTCATTTCTTGTCTTTTTGTTTGCCTGTTATTCCTGTTCAAAATGGGCAAATGTGAACTATTATTTGTTCAGAATCTGCAGTTGGTTGTCGCCCATCATTCTCAGGCCTTTAATAAAGCATTTAATAATAAATCTCATTTTTGTAGTTGTTTTATGTTTTACAACACAAAAGTACGCATTGTTTATTACATAATATGTTTTATAGCATAAAATCTTCATGAGAGGCCTTAATACTTGATATATGTCAACCAAATCGATGTACGATAGGTGGAAACAGTACTTGCAGAAGCTTTTTATGCAACCAATTCTGCCCGTGCGGCTTTTTATCCAAGTCTGACACTTTCAGGGACACTTGGTTGGACGAACAACGGTACGGTGTAACCGTTAATCCGTAAGCATCCGATAAAGTACACATTGTAAAGCCATCCACTCTTCCGTTACTTTG
>OGZB01001397.1_pt1 | contig 13986 bp, 10 predicted proteins | sample 1576691 | NCBI WGS metagenome assembly OGZB01 (sample SAMEA3541479, study PRJEB24748) | human gut metagenome | biome: human gut; feature: human-associated habitat; material: faeces | place: China | collected 2012
GTTGTCCGCAGTAGGTGCAGATCCTGAATTAGTATATAATTCAGTAATTGGCAAGAAGAAAGCTAAGAAAAATAAAGACAAGACAGCATAATTAAGGAGTATACATGTCAGAAAATATATTAAAACTTCCTGTAATACCACTTCGTGGATTGACAGTATTACCGGGAACTACCGTTCATTTTGACATTAGCAGAAAGTCATCAATTAAGGCAGCTGAAACTGCCATGTTGGCTGGAAAGAACTTATTTGTTGTTACACAAAAAAACCCGGTGGAAGAAACACCGGGTTTTGACGGCATATATAATATTGGTACAGTTGTTGTAATTAAGCAGTTAAATAAGCTTCCGGACAATATTGTAAGAGTAATGGTAGAAGCCAAATCAAAAGGTCAGATTTTGGCATTTAATTTTGAAGAGGGCTATTTTCAGGGAAAAATTAATTTACTTGAAGAGAAAGAAAACAACTTGTCAGAAATCGAAGAAGAGGCCTTTGTCAGAGAACTTAAGGACACAATAAGAGATTATAATGATATAACTCACGAATTAAGTGCAAATGCACTAAGAAGTTTAATGCATATGAGCAGTCTTAAGAACTTAATGAGACAGCTTCTTATGAGAGTTAGAGTAAAGTACCAGCTTAAGCAGACATTTTTGGAAGAAGATGATGTTGTAAGCCAGTTTGGAACGATTATTTCTTTCCTTAAGGAAGAAAACGAGATTGCTCTTATTAGAACAGGAATTATTGATAAGGTTAAACAGCGACTTGACAAGAACCAGCGTGAACATATTTTGAGAGAACAGATGCAGGTTATCAGAGAGGAACTTGGTGACGATTTTATGTCAGAAGCCGAGGAGCTTGAAGAGAAAATACATAGTTTAAATGCTGACAAAGAAGTAAAGGAACAGCTTTTAAAGGAACTTTCAAGATATAAAGGCACAATGGGAAATGCGGCAGAGGCTAATGTGTTAAGAACTTACATTGACACAATGCTTGAAATGCCTTGGAACAATACAACTGAGGAAAATCCGGACTTGCAGAATGCTCAGGATATTCTTGACAGAGACCATTATGGACTTAAAAAGGTTAAGGATAGAATTTTGGAATTTTTGGCAGTTAGGGTTTTGACAGGTGCAAAGGGTGACAGTCCGATTATTTGTTTAATCGGACCTCCGGGTACAGGTAAAACATCTATTGCAAAATCAGTTGCAGAGGCGTTAAATAAGAAATATGTAAGAATAAGTCTTGGTGGGGTGGATGATGAATCAGAAATCAGAGGTCACAGAAAGACTTATGTTGGTGCCATGCCGGGAAGAATTGCAACAGGTCTTAAGCAGGCAGGAACAAATAATCCTTTAATGTTATTTGATGAAATAGATAAGCTTGGAAGAGGCGTTCACGGTGATCCTTCTTCAGCATTGCTTGAAGTAATGGATTCTGAGCAGAATTACAAGTTTAGGGATAATTACATAGAAGTACCAATTGATTTGTCAAAGGTTCTTTTTATTGCTACGGCAAATGATATTAATACAATTCCGGGACCTTTGCTTGACAGAATGGAAATTATTCCAATTGAGGGATATACTGAAAACGAGAAATTCCATATTGCAAAGGAGCATTTAATAGCTAAGGAATATGCGAAAAACGGTCTTAAGAAAAGTCAGTTAAATATTACTGATGAAGCAATTAAGACAGTAATTCAGAATTATACAAGAGAAGCCGGAGTAAGACAACTTGAAAGAGAGATTTCAGAGATTTGTCGTAAGGCAGCAAGAAATATAGTTCAGAAAGAAAAGAAACATTTAAAGGTTACATCAAAGAATATTGAAAAATACCTTGGTCGTAAAAAGTATGAAGTTGATATGGCAAATGAGAAGGACGATATTGGAATCGTAAGAGGTTTGGCGTGGACTGCAGTTGGCGGAACAACTCTTCAGATTGAAGTTAATACAATGCCGGGTAAAGGTGTTCTTAAGTTAACAGGTCAGTTAGGTGACGTAATGAAGGAATCGGCCCATATTGCATTAAGCTTTGTAAGAAGTATTGTTGCAGACTACGGTGTAGACAAGAAATTTTTTGAAGAAAATGATATTCATATCCATGTACCTGAAGGAGCGGTACCAAAGGATGGACCATCGGCGGGCATTACTATGGCAACGGCAATTCTTTCAGCTGTGGCAAAGATACCTGTAAAATGCTCAGTGGCAATGACAGGTGAAATTAATCTTCGTGGTAATGTTATGCCGATTGGAGGATTAAAAGAGAAACTTTTGGCAGCTAAGAATGCAGGCATAAAGATGGTTTTGGTTCCTAAAAAGAATAAGCCTGATGTGGAAGAAATATCAAAAGAGATTACTGATGGATTAGAAATAGTTTTTGTAGAAAAAATGGAACAGGTGCTTGAAAATGCACTGGTAGAACAGGAGCAAAAATGATAATAAAAAATGTAGAACTTGAAACAGTCTGTGGTATTACAAGTAAATTACCGGATAATCAACTATGTGAAATAGCTTTTGCAGGAAAATCTAATGTTGGAAAGTCATCATTAATTAACGGATTAGTGAACAGAAAGGCATTGGCGAGAACGTCATCACAGCCGGGAAAGACTCAGACTATAAATTTTTATAATGTAAATAAAGAATTATATTTTGTGGATTTGCCGGGATACGGATACGCAAATGTGTCTTTAAAAGTTAAGGAACAGTGGGGAAAAATGATTGAAAGATATCTTCACGAATCTCAGGTTTTGAAAGCTGTTTTCTTACTAATTGACATTAGACACGAGCCATCAGCTAACGATGTAAATATGTATCAGTGGATTTTGGCAAATGGTTATGAACCTATTATTATTGCCACAAAAGCTGACAAGATTAAGAGAAGCCAGTTGCAGAAGCACATAAAAATGATTAAGACGGAATTAAATGTTGTACCGGGAACTAAAGTACTTACATTTTCAGCATTGACTAAACAGGGAAAAGATGAAATACTAGATCTTATAGAAGAAATAGTGGAGGAATAAAAATGGCACTTGAAGCTGAAACATTATACAAATTAATAATTATGCATATGTTAAATAAAGTTGAATTTCCACTTACTAACTCTCAGATTTCACAGTTTTTCTTAGAAAACGAATACACTAATTACTTTACTGTTCAAAAATCGTTAAGTGAGTTAATAGAGGATGGATTTGTTTTCTTAAATGTTAATAGAAATACTTCATATTATCATTTAACTTCAGAAGGAAGAGAAAGTCTTAAATTCTTCGAGAACAAGATTCCTAATCCAATAGTGGATGACGTGGATATGTTCCTTATGAATAATAAGTACGAGCTTAGAAATGAAGTGGGAACAGTGTCGGATTATTACAGAGCATCTAACGGCGACTATGTGGTTCACTGTCAGGTTAAAGAAGGGGACAGCACCCTTATTGAAGTAAACGTAGCAACACCTGACAAAGAAACAGCATCAAAGATGTGTGCCACATGGGAGGACAAGGACTGTAGTCAGGAAATTTATCAGTATGTAATTGATAAGTTAACTAATTAAAAAGAATACGTGATATATAAAAAGAACTGTGCAAAACAATAATTCTAAATATAGGAAAAATTGTTAAAGCACAGTTCTTTTTATATAGTGCTTTGGATAGGGGAGAAAGTTTTGAGATTTTTTGCTCTGAGTAAAAAATATGGGAGCGTTCATGCTTTGGGTCAGGTATACTATTTGCTTCGGGCAAAGGTGCTTCGGGGATGAGTATAATTGTTTATTTTGTAATGATTACGGAATGTGGGAATGAAAAAGTTGTACGTTCCGTAATTCATAGAATAAAGCTGGTTATTTTGGAAGATATTACGGATTCTGGAGAGTGAAATACTGTATAATCCGTAATGGCTTCAAGAAGTTACGTGTGAGATAGCGTTTCGGTTATACGACACGTAAATTCAGCCGAAAGTACAAGATAAGTTTCAATAAATTACGTGTGGTATAGCGTTTCGGTTATACGACACGTAATCGGTAGCGAAAATAGAAGAATAATTCAAAAAATTACGTGTGAGATAGTATTTTGGCGATATGACACGTAATGACTACCGGAACAGCAATAAGAATAAAAAACTGTGCGAAACAATAATTCCAAATATGGGAAATATCGCCAAAGCACAGTTTTTTTTATACATAAATTCTAAGTTTAATAGAAACTGAATATTATTGAATAGTATTAACTTAATTACTCGGATTGCTACGTGCTTCGCACTCCCACAATCTGACACTTTAATCTCACTTGATGTTATCTTTTACAGCCTTGCTTACAACATCTGCAACATCAGGGTTGAATGCTTCAGGAAGGATATTGTCTTCGTTAAGTTCGCTGTCAGGAACTAAAGAAGCAATTGCGTGTGCAGCAGCAAGTTTCATTTCTTCTGTAATCTGTTTTGCACGACCTTCTAATGCACCTTTGAAGATTCCGGGGAAGGCTACTACGTTGTTAACCTGGTTAGGAAAATCAGAACGTCCTGTACCAACAACTCTTGCACCGGCTTTCTTAGCAAGGTCAGGCATAATTTCAGGAGTTGGATTAGCCATGGCGAAAAGGATTGCATCTTTGTTCATTGAAGCAACCATTTCTTCAGAAACAATGTTAGGAGCAGAAACACCAATGAAAATATCAGCACTTTTCATTGCGTCAGCCAAAACACCGTTTTGACCTGAAAGGTTTGTAACTTCAGCCATTTCCTTCTGTGCCCAGTTAAGGTCTTTAATATCTTTTGAAAGGATTCCGTAAAGACCACAAATAGTAACATCTTTAAATCCATATTTAAGAAGTAATTTTGTAATGGCAATGCCGGCAGAACCGTCACCATTAACTACAACCTTACAATTTTCTTTTTCTTTGCCAACAACTTTAAGAGCGTTAATGATTCCTGCAAGAACAACGATTGCAGTACCATGCTGGTCATCGTGGAATACAGGAATGTCAAGAATCTCTTTAAGTCTGTTTTCGATTTCGAAACATCTTGGAGCAGAAATATCTTCAAGATTAATTCCGCCAAATCCGGGAGATATTCTTACAACAGTATCAACTATTTCATCAGGATCCTGAGTATCCAAACAAATAGGAACAGCGTTAACGTTTCCAAATTCTTTAAAAAGAACAGCTTTACCTTCCATAACAGGCATTGCAGCTTTTGCCCCGATATTTCCAAGACCGAGAACGGCGCTTCCGTCTGAAACAACTGCAACTGTATTACCTTTCCATGTGTACTTGTAAACATCTTCAGGATTGTTTGCAATTTCAACACAAGGTTTTGCAACACCGGGAGTATATGCTAATGATAAATCTTCACGGGTTTTAACGTGGTATTTTGCTTCTGTGCTTAATTTTCCTTTTAAATCAGCATGCAACTTTAATGCTTTTTCGTCTGTTGTCATAATAAACCTCCAAATACTATATGTCTGCGCATAATACTAAAATAACTATTAGTATAATATGTCTGCGTACAATACTAATTAGCAATATATAAAGTGCAATGCCAATTAGTACAATATGTCTACGTATAAGCATAACATATTTTGAAAATTAACACTATCCTTTTTTTTGTAAGTGTGTTAAGATATAAGAACTGATTCGAAAGGGAATTCTCCCTAAAAATCCCAGAATATTGATGATATAAATAAGTTATACAACAAAGAATTACAGAAACTACAAGATTTTATAACAATAGTGAAACAATATTATTTAATATTTAAGATATAGATGACGAAATGGCTTATGTTTAAAAATTGAAAGGAAAATTATGAGAGAAAGATTAAGTGCGTTACCTGTAAGTGAATTAAGGGAAATAGCAAAAGCAAACGGAATTAAAAGTGTAACTACACTTAGAAAGCAACAGTTAATTGATATGATTATTGAAACTGCTGAACGAAAAGATGCAGAATCTAATAGCGTGGAAAAATCCGGTGAAGAAGCAATAAAAGTATCCAAAAAAGAAAATTCAAAAGATGAAACAGTTGAGAAAACACGTCGTATAAGAAGAAAGACTGTAAGAACAAAGGAAACAAGTATAGCCGGAGATACAATTAAAGAAAGCACAGAGTATGAAAAAGACGGTTCAGAGCGTTCGAAAGAAAGTACAGATAATGCAAAAGAAAGAATTGAGGACGCAAGAGAAAGAACAGAATATACAGAAAGAGAAGAATCAGAAGGTGGAAGAAGAGAACATAGACGTGTAAGGGAGCACAAGCAGATTGTTCCTGACGAAAACGGTCCTGTTAAGACGGGTATTCTTGAAGTAATGCCTGACGGTTTTGGTTTTATTAGATGTGACAATTACCTTCCGGGAGATGATGATGTTTATGTTGCACCATCACAGATTAAAAGATTTCACTTGAAAACAGGTGATTTTGTAACGGGTCAGGTAAGGGAAAAAAGAGAAACTGAAAAGTTTGGTGCTTTGTATTATTTGCAGCAGGTTAATGGTGAGTCTCTTGACAAAGTAATGAGCCGACCTAATTTTGAAGACTTAACACCAATATTCCCTAATGAAAGATTACATCTTGAGACAGACGGACATAGCACAGCAATGAGAGTAGTTGATTTGGTAAGCCCCATTGGAAAGGGACAGCGTGGAATGATTGTTTCACCACCAAAAGCAGGTAAAACTACTTTGTTAAAGGAGACTGCAAGAGCGGTTCTTAAGAATAATCCTGAAATGGAAATGATTATTCTTTTAATAGATGAAAGACCTGAAGAAGTAACAGATATTAAAGAGGCAATAACAGGAGATAATGTGGAAGTCATTTATTCAACATTTGATGAGTTGCCTGAACATCATAAGCGTGTATCTGAAATGGTAATTGAGAGAGCTAAGAGATTAGTTGAACACGGAAAAGACGTTATTATCCTTCTTGACAGTATTACAAGACTTGCAAGAGCTTACAATATGACAGTTCCACCAAGTGGGAGAACTTTGTCAGGTGGTCTTGATCCGGCAGCACTTCACATGCCTAAGAGATTTTTCGGCGCTGCAAGAAATATGCGTGAAGGCGGAAGTCTTACAATTCTTGCCACAGCACTTGTTGAAACAGGAAGCAAGATGGACGATGTTGTATATGAAGAATTTAAGGGAACAGGTAATATGGAACTTGTTTTAGACAGAAAATTATCTGAAAAACGTATTTTCCCTGCAATTGACATTACAAAGTCAGGTACAAGAAGAGAAGATTTACTTCTTGATTCAGATGAAATGGGTGCAGCTTATATTATAAGAAAAGAAATTAACGGTTTAAGAAAAGATGATGCAGTTGAACAGGTGCTTAATCTTTTTGCAAGAACAAAAGACAATAAAGAATTTATAAGCAAAATTGCCAGAATAAGGTCAGCTCATTCAAGATAGCAGTAAGCTTATTTGAATGATAACAGAAATTTGTTAAGAAGATTTAAAAAATTGTGTTATAAAATAAATATCGAATAAGTGTGTTTTATTAAATGCATAAATAAATAGTATAAAAATAACTTTCATATTATTGACATACTAATATGACTATGTTATAATAGCAAAGCTATTGAGTTGTTGAACCAAGTTCGGGAGATTCGACAGCAGAATCAAAAGCAAACGGATTGGCGTTGCCAATTAGCAAAATTTTAGAAGAGGTGAATGTAATGAGAAAAGGAATCCATCCAGATTACCAGCAGGCAACCGTTACATGTAACTGTGGTAACACATTCGTAACAGGTTCAACAAAGCCAGAACTTCATGTTGAAATTTGTTCAGCATGTCATCCATTCTACACAGGACAGCAGAAAGCTATTTCAGCTCGTGGTAGAATTGATAAGTTCAACAAGAAATATGGTATCAAATAATTTTAAGGATAACAGGTTGAGAAGAAATTCTCAACCTATTTTCTTATCTTCATAAAGGGTTTTTCTTTTAAGAAAAATAAGGTATATATATGGAAAATAAAGAAAGATTAGGCTCATCAGGCATAGGCGGTCAGGCCGTAATAGAAGGCATTATGATGCGTAATAAGGATAAATATGCAGTTGCCGTAAGAAAACCGGATAAGTCCATAGATGTAGATATTCAGGAATGTGGGGGCATAGCTAAGAAGTACAAGATTACAACACTTCCTTTTATAAGAGGAATTTTTAGTTTCATAGATTCAATGGTTATCGGAATTAAGACTCTTACTTATTCAGCAAGTTTTTTTGAAGATGAAGATGAGCAGGAAGAGGAACCGGGCAAGTTTGAAAAGTGGCTACTTAATAAGTTTGGAGAAAAAGCTGAAAAAATAGTTATGGGATTTACAGTGTGTCTTTCAATTGTTATTGCAGTTGCACTTTTTATGATTTTACCATTATTTATTGCCGATGTTATTGAAAAATATGTTCCGGGAGTTACCCAAAGTCACGTTCCGGTAATTGAAGGAATTGTTAAGATTATTATTTTTATTGGATATCTTTTGTTAATATCACTTATGAAGGATATACAGAGAACATTTATGTACCACGGAGCAGAGCACAAGTGCATTAATTGTATTGAAACCGGCAAGGTGCTTACAGTTGAAAATGTTGCTTCAAGCTCAAGATTTCATAAGAGATGTGGAACAAGTTTTCTTCTCATTGTAATGGTGATAAGTATAATTTTTTTTGTACTTATCAGAACAGATATTGTTTGGTTAAGATATGTTATCAGACTGCTTTTGGTACCGGTTATAGCAGGAATTTCTTATGAGTTCATTAGATTGGCCGGAAAGTCTGAAAACAAATTTATTAACCTTTTAAGCAAGCCGGGATTGTGGATGCAGAAGATTACTACAAAAGAGCCTACAGATGATATGATTGAAGTTGCAATTAAAGCTGTTGAGGCGGTTTTTGATTGGAAAGAATACTTAAAAGAGAGTGGCATTGAGGTGGAGAAGAAGGAAGAAACATCTTTGCCAAAGGAGTATAAACAGGTAATAGAAGGTTCAGGATACAATTGGAAGTATTAGTAAGAGATATAATAAAAAAGGCTGAAGAAAAACTAAAAGAGGCAGGAGTAGTTGACTTTGCAGTTGACAGTTGGCTTCTTGCAGAGTTTGTTTTTAAAATAAACAGAACGGGTTTTTATATGGAGCCTATGATGACAGTGCCAAAAGAGAGGGCTGACAAATATATGGAATTGGTTGGAATTAGGGCATCAAAAATCCCTTTGCAACACATAACCGGAAGTCAGGAGTTTATGGGACTTGATTTTAAGGTTAACGAAGATGTGCTTATACCAAGGCAGGATACGGAATTACTTGTGGAGAATGCTATTACATATATTAAGTCGGTTAAAGGCAATGTTGATGTTCTTGATATGTGTACCGGTTCAGGATGCATAGCAATTTCAATTGACAGGTTGTGCGAGAATGCAAAAGTAACGGCAGTTGATTTTTCCGAGAAAGCTCTAGTTGTGGCAAAGGAAAACAATGTTTTAAATAAAGCAGATGTTACTTTTTTTCAGTCGGATTTATTTGAAAATGTAGAAAAGCAATATGATGTTATAGTGTCAAATCCACCTTATATTAAGACCGAAGAAATTGAGAGTTTAATGGATGAGGTAAGAATCCACGAGCCTATGATGGCTTTGGACGGAGACTGTGACGGATTGAAATTTTATAAAAAAATTGCCAGGGAAGGTAGACAATACCTTAGAAGTAATGGCATAATATTCTTTGAAATAGGATATGATCAGGGACAAACGGTTCCTGCAATATTAGAAGAAAATGGATACAAGGATATAAAGGTTTATAAAGACCTGTCCGGAAATGACAGGGTTGTGACAGCCGGAAAGGAATAGAAATGTTTGATAAATTAGATGGAATACTTGAGAGATATGACGAAATAATGGAACAGTTAAATGATCCTAATGTAGTCAGTGATCAGAATAATTTTAGAAAATTGATGAAGGAACAAAGTGACCTTGCACCAATAGTTGAAGCTTACAAAGCTTATAAAGAAGCTAAGCAGACAGTTGAAGACAGTCTCATGATTTTGGATGAAGAATCTGATGAAGAAATGAGAGAACTTGCCAAGGAAGAAATGAATGAAGCAAAGGAGCAGATTACTGAATTAGAAGAAAAATTAAAAATCTTACTTCTTCCAAAGGATGAAAATGATGACAAGAACGTTGTAGTCGAAATCCGTGGTGGTGCCGGCGGTGATGAAGCAGCTTTATTTGCAGCAGAATTATATAGAATGTATTGTATGTACGCTGAAACACAGCACTGGAAAACAGAAATGATTTCAGTTAACGAGAATGGATTAGGTGGCTTTAAAGAAGTAGTATTTATGATTAACGGTCAGGGTGCATATTCAAAATTAAAATATGAAAGTGGAGTTCACAGGGTACAGAGAATCCCGGTAACAGAATCAGGCGGACGTATTCATACATCAACAGCAACAGTAGCTATAATGCCTGAAGCTGAAGAAGTAGATGTAGAAATTGATATGAATGATTGCCGTTTCGATGTATTCCGTGCATCAGGAAATGGTGGACAGTGTGTAAATACAACAGACTCAGCCGTAAGACTTACACATATTCCAACAGGAATAGTAATTTCATGTCAGGATGAAAAGTCACAGCTTAAAAACAAAGACAAAGCCCTTAAAGTATTAAGAGCTAGATTATATGAATTAGAGTGTCAGAAGAAACAGGATGCTGAATCAGAGGCAAGAAGAAGCCAGATTGGTACAGGGGACAGATCAGAAAAAATCAGAACATACAACTTCCCACAGGGACGTGTAACAGACCACAGAATCAAATTCACATCCCATAGATTAGATGAAATCTTAAATGGACACCTGGAAGAAATCATCGACAACTGCATTGCTGCTGACCAGGCTGCAAAACTCAGTAACATGAACGACTAACACTCACAAAACCACAACAAGACGCACAGGCTGCTTGCAGCCATGTGCGTCTTTTGTGGTTTTAGGGAGTCAAACGCTCACTGAGATGAAGCGAAGCGGAATCGAAGTGAACGATTGGCTCGTCAAAGCGAAGCTTTGGAGAGTGTTAGTCGTAGTAGTGGGGAAATATTTGTTCTTTTGCGTGGAATTACGTGTCGTAGAACAAAAATGCTACCCCACACGTAATTTATTGAAATATTTTAGTATTTCCAGTTGGAATTACGTGTCGTAGAACAAAAATGTTACCCAACACGTAATTTATTGAAATATTCTAGTATTTTCAGTTGGAATTACGCGTCATATAACAATAATATTGTATGACACGTAATATAGCGAAGATTTCATGTTTTTCTAAAAAAATTTGAAAGGAAAGTGTATTAAAAAAGCAAGAGATATGTTATAGTTAACAAACAAAACCACGTACAAAATATAGAATGCAACATAAACTGGGTACAAAAAGAAAAAGCGAGGTGACGAATTATAAATATAAAAGAAATTAATGAACGATTAGAATATTTAAAAATAATTAAAGTTAAAGCGGAGAAGAGTCTGTCAGGTGCACCAGAAGGGAAGTTGGTGCTAGCAAGAAGCGCGAATACTATTCAATATCAGCAGAAGCAAAAAGACGGAACGAGAGTGTATATAAAAAAGAGCAACGCCGCCCTGATTAAAGCCCTGGCGCAAAAGGAGTATGACCAAAAGATTTTGAAAACTATTGATGCTGAAGAGAGAAGAATAAGGAAGTTTCTAAATAAGTACAATCCAAATTCACTATTAGAAGTATATGATTCTATGCCGGAGCAGAAAGGGATTTTTGTTACTAAATATGAATTAACTGATGAAGAATATGCAAAAATGTGGGAGGAGTCTAAGAATAATTTAGGAAGAATTGAGCCGGATGAACAATTAAAAGAATTAGGTTTGATAACAGAAAAGGGGGAATATGTCAGGTCTAAATCAGAGAAGATAATAGCTGATACTTTGACAAAAAACAATATAAATTATGTATATGAATTGCCATTACGTTTGAAAGGATATGGTACTGTTAAACCAGACTTTACAGTATTGAACAAAAGAACAAGGCACGAATATGTGTGGGAACATTTTGGAATGATGGATGATTCAATATATGTTAAAAACGCAATTAAAAAAATTGAACAATATGGAAAAAGCGGATATGTGCAGGGAAGAAATTTTATTGCAACTTTTGAAAGCAAGGAAGCACTGTTGAATACAGTTACAATAAATAGGGTTATACAGGATTTCTTTCAATAGAGAAAACAAATTAATAAAATGAATATAAGACACAATAAAATACTAAATATGAAAATGCTGGAGAAAATACGTATTATAAAACAACAAAAAATTACAAATAAAAATTCAGTTTAAGAATATAAAACTACTATTAAAATTTCCAAATTTTGTATTTAATATTTTTATAAAATGGTTGTCACAACAACATAAAATAATCATAAATTATAATATTATCTATCTTGCAGAAAGGCAATGAAGTCAATAGTAAAATAAAGAAAGGAATATGGCGATTTAGTTAACGATGAATAACTAACATATTATGGTGAAAAGCGTTAATGCTAAGATAATTATCTCACCATTTCACATACGCAGATGGAATAAAATCTTATGACACTGTAATCTTAATATAAATTGCCAAGGGAAAGTTAATAAAATGAAAAAAGATATGGGGAAAGATTTAAATTATAAAATGTTTTGCTTTCAGTGCGAGCAGACAGCAGGCTGTGCAGGATGTATGGGAGCAGCAGGTGTTTGTGGAAAGACAGCTAATACATCAAGATTGCAGGATGAATTAACAGGAGCAGTAATTGGACTTGCCAAGTCTTGCGGCCACAATGAAAAGTCTGAAAGAACAGATAGAATTATAATTGAAGGATTGTTTACAACAGTTACAAATGTTAACTTTAACGATAAAACGTTGGAAGATATGATTGAAAAAGTCCATAAGGAAAAAGAAGCAATTGCGCCTAATTGTATTACTTGCGCAGCACCTTGCGGAAATACTGAAGATTTTGATATGAATTTATTGTGGAATGAAGATGAGGATATCCGATCATTAAAGTCACTTATTTTATTTGGAATAAGAGGAATGGCTGCGTATGCGTATCACGCAATGGTACTAGGTTATGAAAGTGAAGAAGTAAATCAGTTTTTCTACAAGGCTTTGTCGATTATAACTTATGACTTAGAAATGGATAGATTAATTGAAGTGGCAATGGAAGTTGGCGAGAAGAATTTAAAGTGTATGGAATTACTCGATAAAGCAAACACATCAAGCTATGGAACACCAACTCCTGTGAAAGTGCCATTAACTATAGAAAAAGGACCTTTTATTGTAATAACAGGTCACGATTTAAAGGATTTGGAAGTTTTGTTGAAGCAGACGGAAGGAAAGGGCATCAACATTTATACTCACGGTGAAATGTTGCCGGCTCACGGCTATCCGGAGTTAAAGAAATATCCGCATCTAAAGGGAAATTTCGGAACTGCATGGCAGAATCAGCAGAAGGAATTTGACAACATTCCGGCACCTGTATTGTTTACAACTAATTGTTTAATGCCGGTTAAGGAAAGCTACAAGGATAGAGTTTTTACAACAGAAGTTGTGTCATACCCTGAAATGGTTCACATTGAAGGAGATGGAGAAGAGAAAGATTTTACTCCGGTTATTAACAAGGCATTGGAACTTGGCGGATACAAGGAAGACAAAGAAAATGCAGGTATAAATGGTGGAAAATATGTTGTTACAGGTTTTGGACACGGCTCAGTTTTAAGTGTTGCTGATAAAATTATTGAGGCTGTAGAGAATAAGCAGATAAGTCATTTCTTCCTTGTAGGTGGATGTGACGGAGCAAAAGTTGGAAGAAATTATTATACTGAATTTGTAAAACAGTCACCGAAAGATTCAGTTATTTTAACATTAGCCTGTGGAAAGTACAGATTTAATGATTTGGATTTGGGAGAAATATGTGGACTTCCAAGAATAATGGATATGGGACAGTGTAATGACGCTTATGGAGCAATCA
>OGZB01001420.1_pt1 | contig 13828 bp, 10 predicted proteins | sample 1576691 | NCBI WGS metagenome assembly OGZB01 (sample SAMEA3541479, study PRJEB24748) | human gut metagenome | biome: human gut; feature: human-associated habitat; material: faeces | place: China | collected 2012
CCGGAAGACGACCCACGCAACCCGGCTACGATTGCCGACAATGTAGGCGATAACGTAGGTGATGTGGCCGGAATGGGAGCCGACCTCTACGAATCCTACTGCGGTTCGATTCTGGCTACCGCTGCCTTAGGAGCTGCTGCCTATATCGGCACGGGAGATACCGCCATGCAGTTTAAAGCTGTCATCGCTCCGATGCTGATTGCAGCCGTAGGCATCATCTTGTCCATCATCGGTATTTTTGCCGTCCGTACCAAAGAAAATGCAGGCATGAGGGAATTGCTCAAGGCTTTATCTACAGGCACCAACCTCAGTGCGGGATTGATTGTCATCGCCACCTTTAGCATTCTTTGGGTACTACAAATTGATAACTGGCTGTATATTTCGCTGGCTGTAGTCATCGGACTGATTGTGGGTATCGTCATCGGACAGTCTACTGAATTCTACACTTCCCAATCCTACAAGCCTACTCAAAAACTGGCGGAAAGCGGAAAGACAGGTCCGGCTACCGTCATCATTTCGGGCATCGGATTAGGAATGGTATCGACTACGATTCCGGTCATTGCAGTTGTAGCCGGCATCATCCTGTCCTACTGGCTAGCCTCTGGTTTCGATTTTACCAACATCAGCATGGGACTTTATGGCATCGGTATCGCTGCCGTGGGTATGCTGTCCACTTTGGGCATCACATTAGCCACGGATGCCTACGGGCCGATTGCCGACAATGCCGGCGGTAATGCGGAAATGAGTGGTTTGGGAGCAGAAGTCCGTAAACGCACGGATGCATTGGATTCACTGGGCAACACCACAGCCGCTACGGGTAAAGGTTTCGCCATCGGTTCTGCCGCTCTGACCGGACTGGCACTACTGGCTTCTTACATTGAAGAAATACGCATCGGACTGGAACGTATCGGTACCACCGTACTGGAACTTCCCAATGGACTGGAAGTAATGATTCAGGAAGCCGGATTCACGGACTTCATGATGTTCTACGATGTCACGCTTATGAATCCCAAGGTACTTTCGGGAATGTTTATCGGTAGCATGATGACCTTCCTGTTCTGCGGACTGACCATGAATGCCGTAGGAAGAGCAGCTGCCCACATGGTAGAGGAAGTACGCCGGCAGTTCCGTGAAATCAAAGGTATTCTGGAAGGAAAGACTGAACCTGACTACGCACGCTGTGTACAGATTTCCACCCTTGGCGCACAAAAAGAAATGGTATTCCCGTCGCTGTTGGCCATCATTGCCCCCATTGTGACAGGTCTGCTGTTTGGTGTGCCGGGTGTCATAGGTCTGCTGATAGGAGGACTTTCTTCAGGTTTCATTTTAGCGATTTTCATGGCCAATTCCGGAGGTGCCTGGGACAATGCCAAGAAATACGTGGAAGAAGGAAACTTTGGCGGGAAAGGCAGTGAAGTACACCGGGCCACAGTCGTAGGCGATACGGTAGGTGACCCGTTTAAAGATACCTCCGGTCCCAGCCTGAACATCCTGATTAAGCTGATGAGCATGGTAGCCATCGTCATGGCAGGTCTGACCGTTTCATGGAGCTTATTCTAACAATAAAAATTCCCCCGCCAACCTAAAACCGTGACGGGGGAATTTGCATATAGAATTTACAATTCTTCTTTTGCCAATACATGACAATGATGTGCCTCAAGCACTTTCAGACATTGCGACATGTCATTCGGCTTGATAACCACATGAGCCTGATCGGCTTGCGCAAAGGCATACATATACTCAATGAAAATCTGCTCTTCGGCCAGGTATTCCAATACCACTGCCAACGAGCCGGGCACATTGGCACACGAAAGACAAACCACATCGGTCGACATCACGGCAAAGTTCTTTTCACGCAATACTTCCACTGCCTTGTCCACATCGGACACAATCAGTCGCAGAATACCGAAATCGGCTGTCTCAGCCATACTGAAAGCATGCATATTAATGCCGTTTGTACCCAAAGTATGCACTACATCATTGATTCTTCCGGTCTTGTTTTCCAAGAAAACAGACAATTGCTTAATTATCATAGTTTTTTGCTTTAGTTATACCAATACTCGTTTATCTATCACACGCTTGGACTTCCCTTCGCTACGGGTAATGCTGTTCGGTTCTACCAGTTTCACGTCGGCACTGATGGACAATACACTCTTCAAGCGGTCGGACAGTGTTTTCTTCAGCTTCAGCATGGAACCGATATCGTCACTGAAGAAGTCACGACGCACTTCTACCTGCACTTCCAGAGTATCCAGGTTGTTCTTGCGGTCTACCACCAACATATATTGCGGCTCGAATTCCTTCATGCCCAAGATAACACTTTCTACCTGCGACGGGAAGACATTGATACCACGGATAATCAACATGTCATCGCTTCGGCCCATAATCGGCGTCATACGCACACTGGTACGGCCACACGGACACGAATCAGCAATCAGCGAAGTCAGGTCCTTCGTGCGGTAACGCAACAGCGGCATACCTTCTTTGGTCAATGTGGTAAACACCAGTTCTCCCTGTGTGCCGTACGGAAGGGATTCCAAGGTAACCGGATCGATAATTTCCGGATAGAAATGGTCTTCGTTGATGTGAGAACCAAACTGTTCCTGACATTCGTAAGATACACCAGGGCCCATAATCTCACTTAGCCCATAAATATTGTATCCCTTCAAACCCAAACGGTTCTGTATTTCCTGACGCATGTTTTCCGTCCAGGGTTCTGCTCCGAACGCACCGATGCGCAGTCCTAATTCCTCTTTACGGATACCCATCTTTTCTACCACCTCTGCCAGATACAAGGCATACGAAGGTGTACAGGCAATACCCGTGATGTGCAAATCGCGAATCAAACGTACATGCTTTTCCGTATTTCCTGTAGAAGCCGGAATTACGGTAGCTCCTAAATTCTCTACTCCATAATGTGCGCCCAATCCTCCGGTAAACAATCCATAGCCATAGCTTACAGAGAAAGTATCGTTACGGGTCACTCCGTATGCCGACAAGCAGCGTGACATCACTTCCGACCAGATGGACAAGTCGCGACGTGTATAGCCCACAATCGTCGGGTTACCCGTTGTACCAGAAGAAGCATGTACACGCACCACCTCTGAAGGAGGAGCCGCCATCAGTCCGTAAGGATAATTGTCACGTAAATCCTGTTTGGTAGTAAAAGGCAGTTTGGTTATATCGTCTATGCTCCGGATATCATCTGGAGTCAGGTCCATTTCCTGCATTTTATGACGATAGAAAGGTACATTATGGTACACATACTGCACCAGTTTGCATAAGCGTTTTCCTTGCAGCTCGCGCATCTGTTCACGCGGCATACATTCTTTGTTCGGATTCCAAATCATAAGCTGTGTTTTTCTTTATTTCAGTAGTAGTTTTGTGATTTCTTATTTCAGCGGATGGTCGGCCTGGAATGCTTTCATACGTTCCTCCAGCACCGGATAAAGTTCTTCACGCATGCGCGACGTACAGGCTCTCACTCCTTGCTGTTCACTTCCGGTGGTGGACAAGGAAATACTGCTCACGCCATACATCATCAATTCACGCAGCAATTCGCCTCCTGTCAGTCCGGGGTATCCCAAGGTAAAGAAGAAGCCATCGCCCACCTGCTGAGTGACATCCTTATCATATACTATCGAGAAACCGTGGTCGGTAAAAATCTGCTTCATCCGGCGTGCCCGACGTTCATACTCGCGCACATCTTCTACAAAGTTGATTTCTCCTGAAATGGATTTCTCCAACATCTCGGCCATGGCATACTGGGTAGTAGCCGTGCAACCGGAGGTAATCATATACATGATAGAAGCGATGAAAGTCGACCCGAAGACGCCTGAGTCTTCATAACGGGCTGCCAGTGCCGGATACTGCGTATCAAACAATTTATCGGACACGCAGGCTAAAGCTATACGCTGACCGGCATAGCTGAAAATCTTGGATGCCGACAACATCAGAATATAATTATCGGTATAACGTGCGACCGTAGGTACAAAAGGCGGCTGATAGGGACGGCCAAACGCATGACGGAAATCCATGCAGAAATAAGCCTGGTCTTCCAGCACAATCACATCGTACTGCGTAGCCAATTCTCCAATAATCTTCAACTCACTTTCTTCCAGACAAATCCACGCAGGATTATTAGGGTTAGAATATACCACAGCAGCAATATCTCCCTTCGACAGGAAACTTTCCAGTTTGGCACGCAGCGGCTCACCACGGAAATCATGAATGTCGAACAACTCCCACTCAATACCCAAAATGCGCAACTGAGATTTTTGTATCGGGAAACCCGGATCAATGAACAAGACCTTGTTCTTTCCCGGAATTCGCTGGGTACAAGCGATAAAAGCACCGAAAGAAGCTGCCACAGAACCGGTAGTGGGCAGACATGCCCGTGGAGAAATATCAATATCGATAAAGGCTTTCACGAAACGTGAAGCTGCCTGCTTCAGTTCTGCCACTCCGGCAGCTGCCGGATATTGCGAACCGACTCCTCTATCGAGAGCTTTTTTCTCTGCCTCAATACCTATTTTATTGGCCGGAAGACCAGGAGACCCCTGGTCCATCCGGATAAAAGGAATACCGGTCAGTTCTTCCAGACGGGAAGCTACCAGCAACACATCCCCTATGGTTGCATTGGCCAAATCGGCCACTTTCATTTCCTTCGCTACGGAATTTACCAGCTCTTCACTAAACACGCGACTCATAGGCTCTCAGAATTTCAACTGTTTGACATATTCATGACCTATATCGAAGGCACGATAGTTCATCTGCACCACTTCTTCGCCTTTTGACGCAAAAATACGGCCTACACTTTCGCGCAAGACTTCTGCATCCAGAATTTTCAGGAAAGGAGCGGCAGCCCCTAACAGAATGACATTGGCCGACTTAGGCATGTGATTTTCTTTCGCCAGATTTTCCACATCCAGCACCACCACATGAGGCTGTGACTTCAATTCCTGCATCAGCTTTTCTTCGTCCGGATAGTTCGGAATGTTTTTGAAAGGAGCAGCCGAAGTAATAATCCATCCGTCCTTTGACAGATACGGCAAGTAGCGCAAAGCTTCCATCGGCTCCAGTGAGATAATCATATCCGCCGTTCCCAAGGCAATCAGGTCGGAAGCAATCGGGGCATCCGACAAGCGAAGGTTAGACTGCACATCCCCTCCGCGCTGACTCATTCCGTGTACTTCGGCTTGTTTCAAGTTCAACCCTAAATGAAGGGCAGCTTCTCCGATAATCGTAGCGATGGACAAGATTCCCTGTCCGCCAACTCCTGAAAGTATAATATCTGTTTTCATTGTTTCTGTGCTTTTTGCTGTTTCAGTTTCCGGTTCAAAGTCTGCATACATTCTCTACGCGGAATGATGACAGATACACCGTTGTATTCTATTTCCTCACGAATGACACGGGTAATTTCTTCCATATTCTTAGGAAGCGGCACAACTACCCGCACGTGCTCCGGTTCTACTCCCAAACCTAAACAAATGGCTTCAAACTTATTGGTTCCGGCTGAATCCTGGCCACCAGTCATAGCGGTAGTCAGGTTATCGGAAATAACCACCGTGATATTGGACTTGTCATTCACGGCATCCAGTAGGCCGGTCATTCCAGAGTGAGTAAATGTGGAGTCGCCAATCACTGCAATAGACGGGAACAAGCCTGCATCTGCCGCCCCTTTCGCCATGGTAATGGAAGCTCCCATATCCACGCAACTGCTCAACGTACGGAACGGAGGAAGTGCACCCAGTGTATAGCAACCGATGTCACCGAAAATCTTGGCATCCGGATATTCGGCAGCGACTTTATTCAAAGCATCATACACATCACGGTGTCCGCATCCCTTACACAAGGCAGGAGGACGGGGAACTACATTCTGAGCGGCAGCATAAACCGGTTCACAAGAAAGACCCAAAGCCTGACGCACATTATCCGGTGTCAGTTCTCCCGTACGGGGCAACTCACCACTTAAACGGCCTTTCACCACATATTTAGAAGGAAGAATGCCTTTCAACTGTTCCTCAACAAAAGGTTGTCCGTCTTCCACTACCAGAATCTCTTTACAAGAGTCGGCCAGACGAGTCAAAGCTTCCACTGGTAAAGGATACTGTGAAATCTTCAGCAAAGGATACGGACATCCCTCCGGATAGGTTTCCATCACGTAATTGTAACCAATTCCACAAGCCACGATTCCCTTCTCAGCCACACCTTCCTGACCAGCCAACCGATTAAATGCAGACTGTTCAGCCTCATCACGCAACTTTTCCTGAGTTGCGATGGCTTCCACATACCGGCGGCGGGCATTGCCGGGCAAGAGTACCCAATCAGAAGGAACCGACGGACGCCCCGTGCAAGTCACTTCCTTTCCTGACTCCTGCACTTCGACTGCCGCACGAGAGTGTGCCATACGGGTAGTAATGCGCATCAGTACCGGCGTACGCATTTGTTCCGAAAGGTCGTATGCATACGACATCATGTCGTAAGCTTCCTGCTGGGAAGACGGTTCCAGAATCGGAATCAGGGCAAACTTGCCGTAAAAACGGGAATCCTGTTCATTCTGAGAAGAGTGCATGGACGGGTCATCGGCAGCCAGTACCACTACACCTCCGTTCACGCCTGTAATGGCAGAATTGACAAATGCATCGGCACACACGTTCATTCCCACGTGTTTCATGCAGACCAAGGCGCGTTTTCCTACATAAGAAACACCCAATGCAGCCTCCATGGCTGTCTTTTCATTGGTGCACCAGCTGCTGTGCAAACCACGTTCTTTTGCTATCGGAGAGTTTTGAATATATTCCGTAATTTCAGTAGAGGGAGTTCCCGGATAAGCATACACTCCCGAAATCCCCGCGTGAATAGCTCCCAGCGCAATGGCCTGGTCGCCCAACAATAAGCGTTTATTTTTCATATAATATAGAAATTAATTCAGTGTAAAAGAGTCGGCATCGTTCAATACCGGGAATTTTTTCCGGAACGATTGCAGTTCCTCCATATCAATCATGACTTCTGCAAAGCCTTCTTCCCCATCCGCACAGGCAGAAAGTGTTTTACCATACGGGTCTATGCCCGCTGTTCCTCCGCTATATTCGCAATAGGGATCCTTCCCGACCCGGTTTACCCCCAGTACATAGCACTGGTTCTCGATGGCACGGGCACGCAACAAAGCTTTCCAGGCTTCCACTCTGGGCGAAGGCCAGCTGGCTACATAAATCGCCGCATCGTAGTCGCCCCGGTTGCGTGACCATACCGGGAAACGCAGGTCATAGCAAACTTCCAGCAGGAAACGAACACCACGGAAATTCACAACCACCCGTTCCTGTCCGGCCGTATAGTGTTTGTCTTCCCCTCCATACGTAAACAGATGCTTTTTATTGTACCACTGCACGTTTCCGTCAGGATGCACAAAATAGAAGCGGTTATAGAACTTTCCGTTTTCCTCGACCGAAACACTTCCGGCAATCGCACAATTACGTTCGGCAGCTTTTTGCTTCATCCACCGAAGGGTAGCACTATCGGATGATTCGGCAATGCCTTCCGGCGAAGTACAAAATCCGGTGGAAAACATTTCCGGTAGAACAAACAAGTCTGTTCCTTGTGCGTGGGCACTGATGAGTTTATCCATGTAAGCCACATTGGCTGCAGGATCGGCCCAACAAATATCTGTCTGTAATAAAATAACTTTCATGCTTTTCATTCATTAGAAACGCCCAAAGGTAACAAATTAATCATAGAAACCAAAAATTAGCATCAAAATACTTTAAAGACACACGTAATTGTATATTTCTGCAAACGCTTATACAAAAATACCTCGACACGTTGCTGTCAAGGTCTCGACTCGAACGTGACGAGACATCCGCACGAACGTGTCAAGACCTCGTCACGTACGTGTCGAGGTAAAAACGTCAAAGCCACGATGATAAAACCCTAGCCTGCTGCCTGTTTTTCACGCAAGAGTCGTGGCTTTTTATCCTAAAAGAACCTTATAAATAGGGATTATTTGCAAAATGTTTTTTATTTTTGTGCCCAGAATGAGTTAATATACTAACAAATGAACGTATTAGAATTAAGCGAACAGGAAATAATCAGACGTAACAGCCTGAATGAGTTGAGAGCAATGGGGATTGAACCATACCCTGCTGCCGAGTATGTAACCAACGCTTTTTCGACTGACATAAAAGCCGAATTCAAAGATGATGCTGAACCTCGCAAAGTATCCGTTGCAGGACGTATCATGTCTCGTCGTGTAATGGGAAAAGCGTCTTTCATTGAATTACAGGATTCTAAAGGCCGTATACAAGTATATATAACCCGCGATGATATCTGTCCGGATGAAAACAAAGATTTATATAATGTAGTTTTCAAACGCTTGCTGGATTTGGGCGATTTCGTAGGAATCGAAGGTTTTGTATTCCGTACCCAAATGGGCGAAATCTCTATCCATGCACAGAAACTGACTGTATTGTCGAAATCAATTCGTCCGCTCCCGATTGTAAAATACAAAGATGGAGTGGCTTACGATAAGTTTGAAGACCCTGAACTCCGTTACCGTCAGCGCTATGTAGACTTGGTAGTAAACGACGGAGTTAAAGAAATCTTCCTGAAACGGAACAAGGTCTACAACTCTATGAGAGAGTATTTCAACTCGAAAGGATATATCGAAGTAGAAACTCCGATTCTTCAGTCTATTGCCGGAGGTGCTGCGGCACGTCCGTTTATCACTCACCACAATGCGTTGGATATTCCATTGTACATGCGTATTGCCAGTGAGCTGTACCTGAAGAGACTGATTGTGGGTGGTTTCGAAGGTGTGTATGAAATCGGTAAAAACTTCCGTAACGAAGGTATGGACCGTACACACAATCCGGAATTTACCTGTATGGAAATCTACGTAGCTTACAAGGATTACAACTGGATGATGAAGTTTACAGAAAACATGATTGAAAAAATCTGTCTGGATGTAAACGGTACTACAGAAGTACAGGTAGGCGACAACGTAATCAACTTCAAAGCTCCGTTCAAACGTGTAACCATGCTGGATTCTATCAAGGAATTCACAGGCTATGACCTGACAGGCATGAACGAAGAGCAGATTCGTGAAGTTTGCAAGAAACTCAACATGGAAATTGATGACACCATGGGTAAGGGTAAGCTGATTGACGAAATCTTCGGTGAATTCTGCGAAGGCAACTACATTCAGCCGACTTTCATCACAGACTATCCCATTGAAATGTCTCCGCTGACCAAGAAACACCGCAGCAATCCGGACTTGACAGAACGTTTTGAATTGATGGTGAACGGAAAAGAGCTTTGCAATGCTTATTCCGAACTGAACGACCCGATTGACCAGCTGGAACGCTTCGAAGAGCAGATGAGACTGAGCGAAAAGGGAGACGACGAAGCAATGATTATCGACAAGGACTTCGTTCGTGCATTGGAATACGGTATGCCTCCTACTTCGGGTATGGGTATCGGTATGGACCGTCTGGTAATGCTGATGACCGGTCAGAGTACCATCCAGGAAGTATTGTTCTTCCCGCAGATGCGTCCGGAAAAAGTAATCCCGAAAGATGCTCCTGCTAAATTCATGGAATTAGGTATCGCAGAAGACTGGGTTCCGGTAATTCAGAAAGCCGGATATAATCTTGTAACTGATATGAAGGAAGTGAATCCGCAGAAACTTCATCAGGACATCTGTGGCATCAACAAAAAATACAAGCTGGAACTTGCAAACCCCACTGTAGACGAAGTAGCTAACTGGATAGAAAAGATTAAATAAATGAATGAAAGTGTATGAAGGACAAGGAATATTCCTTGTCCTTCATATCTGTTTTTCATTAAATATAAGAGTATGAAATTACCCGGGAAAATAGCGATTATGGGGGGAGGCAGCTGGGCCACTGCTATAGCTAAAATCATTTTAACCCAGGCTGAATCCATAAACTGGTACATGCGCCGTGACGACCGAATTGAAGAATTCAAGCGTCTGGGTCACAATCCAGCCTATCTGACAAGTGTGCGTTTCGACATGAAATGCATCAACTTTTCATCAGACATCAACAAGGTAGTGAGAGAGTCGGATACCCTGATCTTTGTCACACCTTCACCGTATCTGAAAAGTCACCTCAAAAAGCTAAAAACCAAGCTGAAGGATAAATTCATCGTTACTGCCATCAAGGGTATCGTACCCGACGAAAACCTTATCGTATCCGATTATTTCCATAAGATTTATGACGTTCCTGAAAACAACATAGCCGTACTGGCAGGTCCCTGTCATGCGGAAGAAGTGGCATTGGAACGGCTTTCTTATCTTACCGTGGGATGCAAAGACATTGAAAAAGCCAAGATGTTTGCACGGCAACTGGCCGGGCATTACATCAAGACTTCGGTCAATACGGACGTAGCCGGCATTGAATATGCTTCTGTGTTGAAGAATGTATATGCCATTGCAGCCGGAATCTGCAGCGGTCTGAAATATGGAGACAACTTCCAGGCCGTGCTGGTGTCCAATGCCTTACAGGAAATGAACCGGTTCTTAGATACCGTACATCCCGTAAACCGCTGTACAAACGATTCAGCCTATCTGGGCGACCTTCTCGTGACTTCTTATTCCAATTTCAGCCGTAACCGCGTGTTCGGTACCATGATTGGTAAGGGATATTCCGTAAAAAGTGCCCAGATTGAAATGGAAATGATTGCCGAAGGATATTACGGAACCAAATGTATCAAGGAACTGAACAAGCACCTGCATGTCAATATGCCCATTGTGGATGCCGTCTATAATATTCTTTACGAACGTATATCACCAATGATAGAAATCAAATTATTAACTGACTCATTTAGATAAAATCAGAAAACAGTTATGGAAAACATTAATCTGAACATTGAAAAGACTTTAGATTTTATATCTAAGGAAAAATTGGCTTCTTATGAACCAAAGGTAAAAGCTTGTATGGAAACGCTGGAAAAAGGCACAGGCTTAGGAAACGACTTCTTGGGTTGGTTGCATTTACCTTCTTCCATCACAAAGGAACATTTGGATGACCTGAAAGCTACCGCACAGACACTTCGCGAAAACTGCGACGTAGTAATCGTAGCTGGTATCGGAGGAAGTTACCTAGGCGCACGCGCAGTCATCGAAGCTATGTCAAACAGCTTTGCTTGGTTGCAGGAGAAAAAAGCCGGACAGCCTACTATCATTTTTGCCGGACACAACATCAGCGAAGACTATCTGTTCGAACTGACTGAATTCCTGAAAGACAAAAAATTCGGTGTAATCAACATATCTAAATCTGGAACAACTACAGAAACCGCTCTTGCTTTCCGTCTGTTGAAAAAGCAGTGTGAAGACCAGAGAGGTAAGGAAATGGCTCGCAAAGTTATCGTAGCTGTTACAGATGCCAAGAAAGGTGCAGCCCGTACAACAGCCGACAAGGAAGGTTACAAATCATTCATCATTCCTGACAATGTAGGCGGACGTTTCTCTGTATTGACTCCGGTAGGCTTGCTTCCTATTGCAGTAGCTGGAATCGACATTGACCAGCTGGTTGCCGGTGCTTGCGAAATGGAAAAAGTTTGTGCCAACGAAAACATGTACGAAAACCCGGCTGCTTTGTATGCTGCTACTCGTAACGAACTGTATCAGAGCGGAAAGAAAATTGAAATCTTAGTAAACTTCCAGCCTAAACTTCACTACTTCATGGAATGGTGGAAACAGCTGTACGGTGAATCTGAAGGCAAGGACCTGAAAGGTATCTATCCGAGCTCTGTAGACTTCTCTACAGACCTGCACTCTATGGGACAGTGGATTCAGCAGGGTGAACGCAGCATCTTCGAAACTGTGGTTTCTGTAGAAACTCCAAGCCACGAACTTCACTTCCCGAGCGATGAAGAAAACCTGGATGGACTGAACTTCCTGGCAGGCAAACGCATCGACGAAGTAAACAAGATGGCCGAACTCGGTACACAGCTTGCACACGTAGACGGTGGAGTTCCTAACCTGCGTGTAAGCGTTCCTTCACTGAACGAATACTACCTGGGACAGCTTATCTATTTCTTCGAAAAGGCTTGCGGAATCAGCGGATACCTGCTTGAAGTAAATCCGTTCAACCAACCGGGTGTAGAAGCTTACAAGAAAAACATGTTTGCTCTTCTGAACAAGCCGGGATACGAAAAAGAATCTGAAGCAATCCAGGCTCGTCTGAAAAAATAAATAAACGAGAGTCTATCACTCCGTTTTTAATTGACAGGCACGAATTACATGAAAAGCACTCTTTCTTTCTACAAGGAAAGTGCATTCATGTAATGCGTGCCTGAATATTATAAACCATATCATCATGTTCCAACAAGAAATCAACCAATATCTTACCACCCATCATTATACACGCATCGACTTAAAGGCCGTATTGTTCGATATGGACGGAGTATTGTTCGACTCCATGAAGAACCATGCCACCGCCTGGCATAAGGCAATGAAGCAATACGGAATGAGCCTGAGCAAAGAGGAAGCCTACCTCCACGAAGGACGTACCGGTGCGGCAACCATCAACATCGTCAGCCAAAGAGAAAGAGGCTATGAGGCCGATGAAGAAGAAATCAAACGAATCTACCAGACCAAGAGCGACATATTCAATCAGTTGCCCAAAGCCGACCCTATGCCCGGCGCATTCGAGGTCCTGAAAAAAATAAAAGCAGACGGACTGATTCCGATGGTTGTAACCGGCTCCGGACAACTCTCGTTATTGGACAAGTTGAACCACTACTTCCCCGACATCTTCCAACGAGAACTGATGGTAACCGCTTTTGATGTAAAATATGGAAAGCCCAATCCTGAACCTTACCTGATGGCCTTGCAGAAAGCCGGCATACAAGCCAACGAAGCGGTAGTCATTGAGAATGCGCCGTTAGGAGTCAGAGCTGGAGTAGCTGCCGGTATCTTCACCATTGCACTGAACACCGGTCCGCTTCCAAACGACGTGCTTCTGCAAGAAGGTGCCAACATCCTGTTCCCCTCCATGGCTGCCTTCAACGAAAACTGGGAGACATGCCGTCAAAGTTTACAAGATACATCCCTATAAAGAAAAATCCCCGGAAAACCGAAGTACAACTTCACTTTCCGGGGATTTTTTATCTCAACTAAAGTTCTTTATTCCAATGCAAACAACTTGCTTCTTGACAACAGAGAAGCTCCTATGACGTTTGCCTTTTCTTTCAGTTCCGACAATACAATATCCGAATCCTTATACATTAAATTCAGCGTATATTTACGGACTGCCGAAATAACCGGAGGCAACAAATACTCTCCTACCTTCGAGAATTCTCCTCCAATAATTACCTGTTCCGGATTGAACACATTAATCAGGTCACCAATGTGACGTCCCAGTTTTGCACCAATTTCTTCTACCAGCTCAATGGCCAGCACATCTTCACGGCGAACAGCAGAAATAATATCCGCTAAAGTTATTTCATCGATGGATTTCTCTTTCAGCAACACAGAATTTTCTCCCTGACGCAGACGGGCAATAAACTTGCGATACAAAGCCGAGCAGGATACCTCTGTTTCAATACAGCCTTTCTTTCCGCAATAACAGATTTGCTGGTTATCATATCCGTAATTATGTCCAAACTCACCCGTAAATCCTGACATTCCCGAATACAATTTACCGTCAATGATGATAGCGAGTCCCAGCCCCCAGTTTACATTCACATAAATCAGGTTCTTCGGACATTTCTCTGAGCGCATGATGTATTCTCCGTAAGCCATTGCACGGCTATCGTTATCAATGCACACATTAATACCCAATCTTTCGGAGAACATCTCTGCCAA
>OGZB01001438.1_pt1 | contig 13705 bp, 8 predicted proteins | sample 1576691 | NCBI WGS metagenome assembly OGZB01 (sample SAMEA3541479, study PRJEB24748) | human gut metagenome | biome: human gut; feature: human-associated habitat; material: faeces | place: China | collected 2012
AGGCCGAGAACGATGATTTCGATGGTCTGGACCGCCCCGCTAACCGGTAATACTAGGTAAGGAGAAAAAGCTTTCAGAGTAGAGAAAACGATCTTATGTTATGCAGCAGCGTTCAGAGCAGCCTCGGATGCCCAGCCATCGACGAAAGCGGTGACGACATCATCCCAGCTGCCGGTACCGGCGGCGTAAGCGGTCAGAGCAGAACCAACACCGTTCTTCCAGTTCTCGGAAGGCATGGTGGAGAAGTTCCAAGCCACAGGGGTCTTGCCCGCGGCGGTCATTTCCTTGTCGACCTTGACGAAGAGGTTCGGGGACTCAGCAGCATTCTTGAAGGGGATAACGAAGCCCATGTCATCCGCCATGGCCTTGGTGCCCTCGTCAGAGGAAACGCACCAGTAGATGAAGTCGAGCGTTGCGTTGATGTCGTCCTCGCTGGCTTCCTTGTTGACGCACCAGTAGTTCTCAGTGCCGGTGCACAGACCCTGATTGGCCTCGTCGCCAGCGCCAACGTAGATGGGGATCATGGTCAGATCATCATCGGTGAAGGGCTTGCCATCGCCGACGAGGTTGTTGTACTCCCAAGAACCATTCTGGAAGAAGACAGCCTCTTCGTTCAGGAACTCGTTGCGGCTGTCGTCGCCGGTCTTGCCAGCCAGTTCGGCAGGGTCGCAGGTGGAGTTGTTGATGTACAGGTCAAAAATATCCTTGTAGTTGTCGAGATAGGTGCCCTTGATGGCGTCGGTGTTGTCGATGCCGTCCTCCTGATACTCGAAGTAGATGGGCAGGTTGGCCAGATGGGTCTTGTAGCGCCAGTCAGAGGAGCCGTCCATACCGGCGGAGCTGAAGGCAGAGAAGCCCAGCTCGTCCTTGCGGGCGGTGATGTCCTCGGCAACCTTCTTCAGGTCGGCAAAGCTCTTGATGTCGTCAACGGTGTAGCCGGCCTTCTCCAGCAGGGTCTTGTTGGTGATCAGGCCGTAGCTCTCGATAACGTAGCCAACACCCAGCGTGGCGTCGCCGTCCTTCAGGGCGTAGGAATCGCTCGTCAGATCGCCGAGGATCTTGGTACCGGTCAGATCATAGCAGTAATCCTTCCAGTTTGCCAGACCGACAGGGCCATTGACCTGGAACAGGGTGGGCGCATCGCTCTTGGCCATCTCGCTCATCAGCGTAGTCTCGTACTGGCCGGAGGCGGCGGTCACGACGGTGACGGGAACACCGGTCTCCTCGGTGTACTTCTTGGCCAGATTCTGCCAGGCTTCGTCCTGCTCGGGCTTGAAGTTCAGGTAGTAGACCTTGCCGGCTGCATCAGTGGTCGCCTCGGTAGAAGCGGCAGTGGATTCAGCCTTGGATTCGGTGCTGGTACTGGTAGAGGAAGCAGCCGTAGAGGAGCTGCCGCCGCAGCCTGCCAGCAGACCCGCAGCCATAGCGGCTGCCAGAGTCATCGAGAGTGTCTTTTTTGCGTTCATGTTTTTTCCTCCTTCTCAAGAAAAACAATGATTTGCAAGGGTGTTGATTTGTTTAGTCGGAAACGTTTCCGTTTCGGATTGATCTTATAATACACCTTTCCGGCGCAATAATCAATCGTTTTTTGCGATTTACTGCAAAATCGGCCTGATGCACAAATTTGCACCCCCTGTTTTTGTGGAAATGTTCCAAAAATAGTGACAAATTTAACGGAAACGATTCCGTAGCCGCGCGACAATCTTTGAGAATTGCAGGAAAACCCCTCTATAAATTATTTTTCATCAAAATATTGACACAGCAATTTTGTCATGTTATACTTTCTTAGATTTTGAAAGACGAATCGAGTTTGTAAGAGTTTTTCAAAGCAATTTACCTACGGACCGCCCATCGGGGGGCTAAGGCCATACGGACAGCCGGGTCCACTGCCGATCGGCAACTTTGGTTGCCTTATTGATTGAGTTAAAAGCTCAAATTTTATAAGTTGGTTCCTTTACAACCATGAAATTGCACGTTTTAGTGCAGACTTGTGAAACGGTCAATAAAGAGTAGTAAAAGTGTAATTGCTATATAGACTCTGACACGCTCAGCCTTTTTGAATCATGCAGGACGCTCTCCCGGTGTGGTACCGGGGGTTTTCGGCCTGTGCAAAAATACGCTGGATTCAAACGCAAGTCTGCACGTATGTGCACGGCTTGCGTTTTTTATTTTGCAAGGGGACCGCGAACGGAGGTAAAAATGAACGGAGAAACAAAGCGCACCCGGCTGGACCAGCGCCGCGCACCCATCCATGAAGCGCTGGAAAACTTCCGCCGTATGCGCGTCGTGCCCTTTGACGTGCCGGGCCACAAGCGCGGGCGCGGCAACCCGGAGCTGACCGCGTTTCTGGGCCAGCAGTGCGTCGGCGTGGACGTCAACAGCATGAAGCCGCTGGACAATCTCTGCCACCCGGTTTCGGTCATCCGCGAGGCCGAGGAGCTGGCCGCCGATGCGTTCGGCGCGGCACACGCCTTTTTAATGGTGGGCGGCACGACCAGCTCGGTACAAAGCATGGTGCTGACCGCCTGCAAGCGCGGGGATGAGATCATTCTGCCGCGCAACGTGCACCGCAGCGTGCTGAACGCGCTGGTGCTCTGCGGTGCGGTGCCGGTCTACGTCAACCCGGAGGTGGACAACCGCCTCGGAATCAGTCTGGGCATGAAGCGGGAGCAGGTGGCCAAGGCCATTGCCGAGCACCCCAACGCCGTGGCCGTGCTGGTGAACAACCCCACCTACTACGGCATTTGCAGCGACCTGCGCGCCATTGTGCGGATGGCCCACGACGCCGGGATGCTCTGCCTGGCCGACGAAGCCCACGGCACACACTTCTATTTTGGCGGCGGGCTGCCTGTCTCTGCCATGGCTGCTGGCGCAGATATGGCCTCCGTCTCGATGCACAAGAGCGGCGGCAGCCTGACCCAGTCCAGTCTGCTGCTGACCGGCCCCAATGTCCACGCGGGCTATGTGCGGCAGATCATCAACCTGACCCAGACGACGTCCGGCAGTTACCTGCTGATGTCGAGCCTTGATATTTCCCGCCGCAATCTCGCATTGCGCGGGCGGCAGGTGTTCCATCAGGTGGCCGATATGGCCGAGTACGCCCGCGAGGAGATCAACGCCGTGGGCGGGTACTATGCCTTCGGCAAGGAGCTTTGCAACGGAAACTCCGTTTTTGACTTTGATACGACAAAACTCAGCGTCCACACGCTGGACATCGGTCTTGCGGGCATTGAGGTCTATGACATCCTGCGCGACGAATACGACATTCAGATCGAGTTTGGCGACATCGGTAATATACTGGCTTATCTCTCCATCGGTGACCGCCCGCAGGAGGTCGAGCGCCTTGTCAGCGCACTGGCCGAAATCAAACGCCGCTACCACACCGACGGTGCGGGCCTGTTGAGCCAGGAGTACATTGACCCCGAGGTCGCCGCCAGCCCGCAGGAAGCGTTCTACGCCCCCAAGAAGAGCCTACCCCTGCGCGAGACCGAGGGCATGGTGTGCAGCGAGTTCGTCATGTGCTACCCACCGGGCATCCCGATTCTGGCCCCGGGCGAGCGCATCACCGCTGAAATTTTAGACTATATCGAGTACGCAAAGGCCAAGGGCTGCAGCATGACCGGACCGGAAGACCCCGACATTCTGCGCCTGAACGTGCTGGCCTGACAGGGAGGTTTTACAATGGAAATGTGGTTTTCGGAGTTTCACACCCCCGATGTCAAGCACAGCATCCGGGTCAACCGCCAGCTTTACTCCAAGCAGAGCGACTATCAGCGCATCGACATTTTTGAAACACCGGAGTTTGGCCGCGTGCTGACGCTGGACGGCAACGTCATGCTGACCGAGCGCGACGAGTTCATCTACGACGAGATGATCACCCACGTGCCGATGTCGGTACACAAAAACGCCAAGGATATTCTCGTCATCGGTGCGGGCGACGGCGGCGTTGTGCGGGAGCTGACCCGCTATGACCGCGTGGAAAGCATTGACCTTGTGGAGATGGACCCGCAGGTCATCGAGGCCTGCCGCGCCTACCTGCCCGGCAACGCCTGCCGCATGGATGACCGCCGCGTACATATTTATTACGAAAATGCGCTGAAATTCATCCGCAAGTGTGAGGACGAGTACGACCTTATCATCGTGGATTCCTCCGACCCGTTCGGCCCGTCGGAGGGGCTGTTCACCCGCGAATTTTACGGCAGCTGCTTCAACGCCCTGCGCGCGGACGGCATCATGGTCAACCAGCAGGGCAGCCCGTTCTACGCCGAGGACGCCACCGCCATGCAGCGCAGCCACCAGCGCATTGCCAGCACCTTTCCCATCAGCAAGGTGTATCAGGCGCACATCCCGACCTTTGCGGCGGGGTACTGGCTGTTCGGCTTTGCCAGCAAAAAATATCATCCCATCAACGATATGGACGCCGATGCGTGGAACGCGCTGAACATGCGCACCCGCTATTACACCTCCCGGCTGCACGTCGGGGCGTTTTATCTGCCCGCTTTCCTTGAGGAAATGCTGCGGGAAGTGGAGGAACACTGATGCTGCATCGCAATGTTGAAAATTTCATCGGCTGCGACAGCAGCTACCGCACGGCAAGCATTGTTTTATACGGTGCACCGTTTGATTCCACCACAAGCTACCGCCCCGGTGCGCGCTTTGGCCCCGCGGCCATGCGCCACGAAAGCTACGGTCTGGAAACTTACAGTCCCTATCAGGACAAGGACCTGACCGATGGGAATGTGTTTGACAGCGGCGACCTGGAGCTGTGCTTTGGTTCCAGCGAGAGTGCCCTTGTGGACATCGAGTCCCGCGCGGCGGAAATTCTGCGCGACGGAAAGCTGCCGCTGCTGCTGGGCGGCGAGCACCTTGTCACGTTGGGCGCGGTGCGCGCGGCGGTGCGCAAATATCCCGATTTGCATATCGTACATTTTGACGCCCACGCCGATCTGCGGGACGATTACCTCGGCGCGCAGCTGAGCCACGCCTGCGTGCTGCGCCGCTGCCATGATTTGGTCGGCGACGGGCGCATCCACCAGTTCTGTATCCGCAGCGGTGACCGGGAGGAATTTCAGTTCGCCGCGCGGCACACCGATATGCACAAGTTCGACTTTACCGGCCTGACCGAGCTGACCGACTGGCTGTGCCAGACCGATGTGCCTGTCTATCTGACCATTGATTTGGACTGCCTCGACCCGTCGGCCTTTCCCGGCACGGGCACGCCCGAGGCGGGCGGCGTCAGCTTTTTGCAGCTGCTTGGGGCCATCCGCACCGTGACGAAAGCGAACATCATTGGCGCGGACGTGAACGAGCTGGCACCCATGCTCGACCAGAGCGGCGTTTCCACGGCCACGGCCTGCAAGGTGCTGCGGGAATTGCTGCTGGCACTGGAAAAGTAAGCAGCCATCCCTGTAGGAAGCGGCGTCCTCGACGCCCCGCGGAGGGGTCAAGACCCCTCCCTACATTCTCAACCTTATCGGGGGAGAGGATGTAGGGGCGGATTCCATATCTGACCGGGAAAGCTGCCGCTGCCACAAACAGGCACGGGCGAACAATGTTCGCCCCTACAAAACATCCATACACATCATACAATAAAAAATACAAAGGAGTCCCATCATGAGCAAAGTTCTTGTTATCGGCTGCGGCGGCGTGGCAAGCGTCGCCATCTCCAAGTGCTGCCAGGTCAGCGACGTCTTTACCGAGCTGTGCATCGCCAGCCGCACCAAATCCAAGTGCGACGCGCTGGCCGCCAAGCTGGCCCCCACCACCCGGACCAAAATCACCACCGCGCAGGTCGATGCCGACGACGTCCAGCAGCTGTGCGACCTCATCAACAGCTACAAGCCCGACCTCGTCATGAATATCGCCCTGCCGTATCAGGATCTGACCATCATGGACGCCTGCCTGGCCTGCGGCGTAAACTATATGGACACTGCCAACTACGAGCCGGAAAACACCGACGACCCCGCGTGGCGTGCCATCTACGAGAAGCGCTGCAAGGAGGCCGGTTTCTCCGCTTACTTTGACTACAGCTGGCAGTTGGCGTACAAGAAAAAGTTTGAGGACGCCGGCCTGACCGCGCTGCTGGGCTGCGGCTTTGACCCGGGCGTGACCCAGGCCTACTGCGCCTACGCCGCCAAGCATGAGTTCGACACCATCGACACCATCGACATCCTCGACTGCAACGGTGGCGATCACGGCTATGCGTTCGCCACCAACTTCAACCCCGAGATCAACCTGCGCGAGGTCTCCGCCCCCGGCAGCTATATGGAGAACGGCAAGTGGGTCGAGATCCCGCCCATGAGCATCAAGCGCGAGTACAACTTTGACCAGGTCGGTCAGAAGGATATGTACCTGCTGCATCATGAGGAAATTGAGTCTCTTGGCAAGAACCTGCCCGATGTCAAACGCATCCGCTTCTTCATGACCTTCGGACAGAGCTATCTTGACCACATGCGCTGCCTGGAGGATGTGGGCATGCTCTCCACCACGCCCATCAATTACAACGGTCAGGAGATCGTGCCCATCCAGTTCCTGAAAGCGCTGCTGCCCGACCCCGCCAGCCTCGGTCCCCGCACCAAGGGCAAGACGAACATCGGCTGCATCTTCACCGGCAAAAAGGACGGCAAGGACAAGACCTACTACATTTATAATGTGTGCGACCATCAGGAGTGCTACCGCGAGGTCGGCAGTCAGGCCATCAGCTACACCACCGGTGTGCCCGCGATGTGCGGTGCGCTGATGATGCTGACCGGCGAGTGGACCAAGCCCGGCGTCTACACGGTGGAGGAGTTCAACCCCGACCCGTTCCTCGACGCGCTGGACAAGTACGGCCTGCCCCGCAGCGAGAACCATGACCCGGTTCTCGTGGACTGATGGCGCAGCGCGACGCACGGCCGCCGTTTGCGGCCATCGACGGCGCAGTGCCGTCGGAATTTTCCGCCCTGCCCACGCCCTGCTACCTGCTGGATGAAGTTGCCCTGACCCGCAACGCGGAGATTCTGGGCGGGCTGGCCCGTCGTACCGGGTGCAAGGTGCTGCTGGCGCAAAAGGCGTTCAGCAACTACGATTTGTACCCGCTGCTGGCGCCGCACCTCGCGGGCACCGAGGCCAGCGGCCTGTTTGAGGCGCGGCTGGGCGCGGAGGAAATGCCCGGCAAAGAAGTGCACGTTTTCTGCGCGGCCTACCGCGCAGATGAAATGGACGAGCTGCTGCGGTACGCTGACCATATCGTCTTCAACTCGCCCGCGCAGCTGGCAAAATTTGGCCCCGCGGCCAAGGCGGCGGGCAAAAGTGTGGGACTGCGCATCAATCCCGAGTGCTCGACCCAGGACGGCCACGCGATTTACGACCCCTGCGCCCCCGGCAGCCGTTTGGGCACGACCCGCGCCCAGTGGGACGCGGCAGCGGCAGAAAATTCTGCCCTGCCCGGGCTGTTGGACGGCCTGCACTTTCACACTTTATGTGAGCAGGACGCCGATGCGCTGGCCGTGACGCTGGACGCAGTGGCAGAGAAATTCGGCGATTTGCTGCCAAAAATGAAGTGGCTGAACTTTGGAGGCGGGCATCACATCACCCGCCCCGGCTACGACATGGCCACTTTGGAAAAATGTATCCGCCGCGCCCGGAATGACTGGGGCGTGACGGTTTATCTGGAACCCGGCGAGGCCTGCGCCCTGAACGCAGGGTATCTCTTGACCCGCGTGCTGGACGTGGTGCAAAACGGCGATACGACGGTTGCCATCTTGGATGCCAGCGCCGCCTGCCATACACCGGACGTGATCGAAATGCCTTACCGTCCGCCGCTGCTGGGGGCAGGGGAACCCGGCGAAAAGCCCTGCACTGTGCGGTTGGCCGGGCCGACCTGCCTTGCGGGGGATGTCATCGGTGATTACAGCTTTGACGCTGTGCCTGCCGTGGGAGATCTGCTGGTGTTCGGCGATATGGCCATTTACACCACCTGCAAGAACAACACCTTCAACGGTATGCCCCTGCCCGGTATTTACGCCCGCAAGCCCGACGGCACTACGCGGAAAATCGTGACGTTCGGATATACAGATTTCAAATGTCGGCTGGGAAAATAAGCTGCGATAAATGCAAAGCGCCCACCGGCAGGCCGTTGCTGCGCCGTATTATCTCGCATTTTCGCATATTTTGCCACAAAAGAAGCTGCTCACTCCGTAAGGAATGAGCAGCTTCTCACTTTTAAGCCTGCTACCAGGGCTTTTCTTTCATTATGGGTCGTCCGGCACCGGCATTGGCTGACAGGCAGGGGTTATGCAGCGGTCACTTTTTTGCTTCGCTTGGATGGGGGACAGGAGGCATTTTCGTGAACAGCGCTTTCAGCGCCAGCGGCGTGGCGACGCTGGAAACCACGATCAAAAGGATGACCGCCGTAAAATAAACAGGCTCGACAACGCCGACCTCAAGGCCCTTCTGGGCCACGATCAAAGCGACCTCGCCGCGGGTCATCATGCCGACACCGACTTTAAGAGAGTCTCCCCAGTTGAAACGGCAGGCTCTGGCCGCCAGTCCGCAGCCGATGATTTTTGCCAGCAGGGCAACGAGAACGAAGCAAACACTGAACAGCAGAATCTCCGGCGTCAGCCCGCTGATGTCGGTCTTTAAACCGATGCTGACAAAGAAAATCGGCGCAAAAATCACATAGTTGCTGATGTCGACCCGGCGCTCCACATAAGCGGCGTCGTGCAGCGTACAGAGAACGATACCGGCAATGTAAGCGCCGGTAATATCCGCAATGCCAAAGTATTTCTCGGCAATATAGGCCATTGCAAAGCAGAATGCAAGGCTGGCAATCGTTATGCGCTGCGTATGGGGATTGCGGGAATCCAGCCACTTCATGACGCAGTGGAACACATAGCCGATACCAACGGCAACCAGAAAGAACAGCGCGGTCTGGACCAGCACGCCGCCGATGCCGGTGCCCTCACCGGAGCTGGCACCCAGCACACAGGTCAGCACGATAATGCCGATGACATCATCAATGACGGCAGCGCTGACAATGGTAGTGCCAAGGAAGCTCTTTAAGTGGCCCAGCTCCTGCAGCGTTGCCACCGTGATGGACACGCTGGTTGCAGTCATAATCGTGCCGATAAACAATGCGCGGAAGAATTCCGGGCTGCCGATTGCCGAAAAGCCGTAGAATGCGCTGTAGAGCAGCGTACCGCCCATCAACGGTACAAGCACACCGATGCAGGCAATCAGCGTGGCAATAGGCCCGGCCCGCATCAGTTCTTTCAGGTTGGTGCCAAGTCCTGTGGAAAACATCAGCAGCACAACGCCGATTTCAGCAAAAACGGAGATCGTGTCGTTGATCTGCACCAGATTGAGCAGACAAGGCCCAACCAGCAGACCGGCGAGAATTTCACCGACCACCTGCGGGGCCTTGCACTTGCGGGCAGCCAGGCCAAAAAACTTGGCGCTCAGAATAATAATTGCCAAATCACGGAAGATGGAATACATACATGTCATCTCTCTCAATTTACTGTAATCCATCCTTGTTATAGCACTTCTGCCAGATTTTTTCAATAGCTGAAACCGCCTTTTGGAGTTATCGTCGGATATTGTATAAATGTGGTAAACTGTAAGCCAAAGACAAGGCAAAGCACTTGCAATAATGTCCGTAGTATGATAAAATTCCAATTTGGAAAAGTTATAATATGGTTTACTTCATGGCTTACTGCGTCCGACAGGGTTCGGCGGCAAGCGGTATACAACCTATATAATAAGGAAGAGAAGCGCATGTTCCATTTTTCAAACAGGCATCACCACACAGGAAAAACGTCAATGAGCAGGGCAAAAGTGTATGGTCTGCTTATGGCTTTGGCTATGCTTTTTATGGCAGGTCTGTGCGCCTGTTCCGCACAGCCGCACTCTGCGGCAGAGACTGCGCCGCAGACGATTGTGGTCGGCATTGATGTGTTTGACCCTTACAGCTATCTGGACAGGAACGGGCAGTTTGCCGGCATCGACGTGGAACTGGCGACGGAAGCGTTTTCACGACTTGGCTATACGCCGGAATTCCGGACGATTTCATGGCCGGACAAAGACAACCTTCTCAGCGACGGAACGATCGACTGTATCTGGTCATGCTTCAGCATGAACGGGCGGGAAACCAAGTACCAATGGGCCGGTCCGTATATGTACAGCCGTCAGGTCGTGGCTGTTCGTGCAGACAGCGATATCCAGTCGCTGTCCGATCTGGCCGGTAAGCGCATCGGCGTACAGGCAACCACAAAGGCGGAGTCGCTGTTTCTCGGCGAAATTTCCTCTTTGCTGCCCGAGGTCAAGCAAGTCAACAGCTTTGAGACGACAGAGGATATGTTTGCGGCACTGCGCAAAGGCTATGTAGATGCCGTCGCGGGTCATGAAGCACTGGTAGCCAAGTGGACAAATCTGGATGAAAGCAGTTACCGTGTGCTGGCAGAGAGTCCTTACAGTTCCGAACTTGGCGTTGCCTTCGCAAAGGACACCCATGAGGATTTGGCTGTGCAGCTGACTCAAACTCTGGAAGATATGAAGCAGGACGGAACGATTGGCCGCGTTGCAGAAAAATTCGGACTTGATGCAGAAAAAACTGTGTGGGGGGAACAGGGAAAATGAATGAGAAAAAGCAGTCCGGCAAAAAAAGACTGTTTTTGCTTGTGTTAGTTGCGTTCGGCATTGTACTTTGGATCACATTCACGAATCTGAACCGAATTGCACTGCGTCATACATTGGATGAAACGATTGGTTTTGTAAAGATCCGCTTAGAGCAGTACGAGACTGATGCGGCCAACGACCGCGTGAAAAGCCTTGTCCGCCTGCTGGATAAAACGGTAAGCCTTGGCAACGAAATGACGCTGAAGGAAGGTTTCGGCACGCAGGACCTGAACTCTTTTGCAGAGGAACAGCGTTTGACCGGTGCGCTTGTATTAAATGAAAACCTGAATGTTGTCATGCAGACCACAAAGGGCGGCAACGCCATGCCGCTGTGGGAGAAGCTGATCGACAGCCCCTATGTACACAATATCGTTGATTATCCCAAAAAGACATACTCGACCCGTCTGGAAGAAAATGGGATACTCTATGATTTTGCCGCGGTGGCACGCGCGGATGCACCAGGTATCCTGATTACCTATATACAGAAGGACAATGAGGATATTGGAGATTTGACGGTGGATTCCCTGTTGAGAGATTTTCCGTTGGAGCTTGGCGGCATCGCTACGATCACGGAGAACGGCAGGGTCATCAGCAGCAACAGCAGCAAACAGGTAAACAAGGCAATAGAGGACTGCCAGGAATTATATAACGGAACCTTCGGTGCTGCGGAGGATGGCATTGTGCGCCTGAACAGCAATCAGGGCGTCTGGTACGGCAGCCGGGAAAATACCGAGAACTATACGCTCTTTGTGTTTTTCCCGGCATCTCAGGTGTTCATGACGCGCAACATTGTCTGTGCATCCTATCTGGCCATAGCCGTGATGGTCTTTTTAATGGCACTGCTGTGGCAGACCAAAATGGAAAAAGACGCGCTGCGGCAGCACCAGAAACGTACCGGAATTATCACAGCGCTTGGCACGGCGTATACGTCCATTTCACTGGTGGACTTGAAGAAAAACACCGTTGAAATCGTCAAAAACGCGTCAGATACGGTCAAGAAGCAGAAGCACTTTGCACTGAAACGATCCGTACAGCAGGAGCAAATCGAGAAAATTATCGCGGAGCCATCCCGCGAGGAGTATCTCGCCTTTACGGACATGACGACAGTGGCCGAACGTCTGAAGGGTCACACCTCTTTGGCTCTTACGTCTCAGACTGTCGACAGGAAATGGATCCTTACGCTGATCACACCGCAGCGAAAAGACGCGGACGGCAACGTAACAGCCGTATTGGTTGCCACCCGCGACGCTACCGAGGAAAAGCGACGGGAGCAAAAGCAGGAGGATGCCCTGCGCGATGCACTGGCGGCGGCGGAACACGCCAATAAGGCCAAGACGGTATTCCTGAACAGTATGTCGCACGATATTCGCACCCCGATGAATGCCATTATCGGGTTTACAGCCCTTGCCACGGCGCATATTGATAACATTGACCTTGTCAAAGAGTATCTGAAGAAAATCAGCGTATCGGGCCAGCATCTGCTCAGTCTGATCAACGATATTCTGGATATGAGCCGTATCGAAAGCGGCACGGTCAAACTGGACAACACAGAAGTCCACCTGCCCGATGTACTGCACGACCTGCGCACGATCATTCAAGGCAATATCAGCGCCAAACAGCTTGACCTTTACATCGACACGCAGGATGTGCACCACGAGGATATTGTCACCGATAAGCTGCGCCTGAATCAGGTCCTGCTCAACATCGTAGGCAACGCTGTCAAGTTTACACCGGCGGGCGGTACCATCAATATCCGCGTTGAAGAAAAGCCGTCTGCCCGCAGTGGGTATGCGACCTTTGTTTTCAGCGTGAAAGATAACGGTATTGGTATGTCGAAGGACTTCCAGGCGCACGTTTTTGACTCTTTTTCACGGGAACAGACTGCGACAAGAAGCGGCATTCAGGGTACGGGCCTTGGCATGGCCATCTCGAAAAACATCGTAGATATGATGGGCGGAACCATCGCCGTCAAGAGCGAGCAGGGAAAGGGCAGCGAGTTTACGGTCACCCTGGACTGCAAGGTTTGTACGGAATCGGTGAAATATCCGCCGATTCCGGGCCTGAAAGGCACCCGTGCACTGGTTGTGGATGATGATGCACAGACCTGCATGAGCGTAAGCAAAATGCTGCGGGAAATTGAGATGGAAGCCGACTGGACGACCTCCGGCAAGGAAGCCATCCTGCGCGCGAGGGAGGCGCACAATCAAGGTGCGGAGTTCAAGGTTTACATTATTGACTGGCTGATGCCGGATATGAACGGCATTGAGACGGTGCGCAGGATCCGCAAAGTAATCGAACCCGGCACGCCGATCATCATATTGACAGCCTACGATTGGGCCGACATTGAGGACGAGGCCCGGCAGGCCGGTGTCACGGCGTTTGTTTCCAAACCGCTGTTTATGTCGGAACTGCGCGATGCACTGACACACAAAGTGGTGTCGGGCAGGCAGCCCCTTCTGCCCAAGCACGGCGACTATACGGGCAAAAAGGTGCTGTTGGTCGAGGATAACGAACTGAACCGAGAGATTGCAACGGCCATTCTGGAAGAAGCCGGACTGAAAGTGGACGCCGTTGAGGACGGCACGGATGCCGTTGCCAGAATGAACGAGGCTGCGGAGGATGAGTATGATCTGATCCTGATGGATATTCAGATGCCCAAAATGGACGGATACACCGCCACCCGGGAGATCCGTACATTGAGCAGCAATAAAAAGGCAAACATTCCCATTGTGGCCATGACAGCCAACGCTTTTGAGGAAGACCGACAAAAAGCATTCAAAGCAGGGATGAATGCACATATTGCAAAACCGATTGATGTGAACATCCTGATGGGAACACTGGATAAAGTTTTCAAACAGAATTCGTGATCGCGTTTCAATAGCGTACAAAGGATCTGTACGGCAAAGTAAAAAGCATATACAGCTGCGTTTATGGCGAACGGCCTCTCGGCGGTTCGCAACGCGATGCTGTATATGCTTTTTTCATTGGTTTCTTAGGGCAACACCGCATAATTCTAAGTGCCGATACGGCGAGCGAGGTGCGGCAG
>OGZB01001452.1_pt1 | contig 13619 bp, 10 predicted proteins | sample 1576691 | NCBI WGS metagenome assembly OGZB01 (sample SAMEA3541479, study PRJEB24748) | human gut metagenome | biome: human gut; feature: human-associated habitat; material: faeces | place: China | collected 2012
AAGTGTAAAGGATGTCCTTGCACAAAATGTAAACGATGTTATTCTTGACAACGTGCGAGCCCCTACAAACGTCTTACAGCGAGCACCTACAAATGCCCTCCAGGCACCTCTCTTATCAGGAAAGGCCAGTTACGAACCACTAGCCACGAATAATCTCGCTCCAGGCGTTGGCGATGTCGGCGAATTCCTGGAGAGACAGTGTTTCCCCGCGGCGTTTGCCGTCGATGCCTGTTTTTTCCAGGACCTGGGCGATTTGTTCCTTGCTCATGCCCGTGTTTTTCAAGGCGTTGGAAAAGGTCTTGCGGCGCTGCTGGAAGGCCGCTTTGACGACCTGGAAGAAGCGCTTTTCGTCGATTAAATCGACAGGCGGCTGCTGGCGGACGTCCATGGCGACGACGGCCGACGTGACTTCCGGTGCCGGCATGAAGCATTTCGGCGAGATTTCAAAGAGCATCTGCGGCTGCGTATAGTACTGGACCGACACCGACAGAGCCCCGTAAATCTTATGGCCCGGTTCGGCTACCATGCGTTCGGCCACTTCCTTCTGGACCATGACGACGATGCGCTTGATGGGTAGCTTCTGTTCCAGGAGCTTCATGATGATCGGCGTCGTGATATAGTAGGGCAGATTGGCACAGACCGTGAAGGGCTGGTGATTCATGACTTCTTCAATGTCGATGCGCAGGATGTCGCCGTGGACGACGCGCACGTTGTCATAGTGTTCCAAGGTCTTGTCGAGGACGGGCAACAGATGGTCGTCCAGTTCGACAGCCGTGACGGCTGCGCCCGTTTCGGCCAGGGCCTGGGTCAGGGTGCCGATGCCCGGCCCGATTTCCAGGACCGGATCGCCCTCCCCGATTTCGGCAGCGTCGGCAATGTCGTCGACGACGGCGTGACGGATGAGAAAATTCTGGCCCAGTTTCTTATTCATGCGCAGGCCAAAGCGTTTGACGACGTAGCGGACGACGTCGGGATTGGACAAGTCGACTTCTTTCATTTATTTCACCTCGTGGATCTGACGGAGGGCATCATCCCATTCGTCACGGGTGACGCCGTAATGGTTCAAGCGTTTCAAAAACTGTTTGGCATTGCCATAGCCGATACCCAGGATGGCGCCGACTTCGGCCCGGCGGTCGGCCGCATCAGGCGTCCCGTTGAGGCCAGCAGCGGAAATGTCCTGCATGGTAAAGGTCGCCTGCGGTTCATACGTCGCACAGCGGACTTTGGACAAGGCCAGGCGGATGGCTTCCGGCGAGGCCTGTTCGACGCCCAGGTCGTTGTTGGCAATGGCATCTTTCCTGGGGATAAAGGCGTGTTTGGCATTAGGGAAGCGGTCGGTCAGGAACTTGCGGATCTGTTCGCCGGCCCGGTCGGGGTCGGTCAGGATGATGATGCCCCGCTTTTCATAAGCACAGCGGATCTGTTCCAGCGTGTGAGGCTTCAAATTGAAACCATCTGTCGTAATCATATCGACGTCGATGTGACTGGCCCGGATGCGGGCGACATCGGACCGGCCTTCGACGACGAGGACTTCCTTAATCATGAGCGGCTCCTTCCCGGTGTTCGGCAATGTACTGGGCTGCGCTGAGGATGGCCAGGACATTGTGTTCAAAGACGATGCCGCCTTGGAGATAAATCATGTACGGGTCGCGGATCGGGCCGTCGGCCGACAATTCGATAGACGAACCCTGAACGAAATCACCGGCGGCCATGATGATCTTATCGGCATAGCCCGGCATATCGTCGGGAATGGGTGTGACGTGGGCGTCGACAGGCGAGAAGGACTGGATACCCTGGCAGAAGAGACACATGTTCTGTTCGTTTTCCAGGTAAATGGTCTGGATCAGGTCGACGCGCGGGTCCTGGACGGCCGGCGAGACCTTGAAGCCCATCTTTTCAAAGACAGCCGCTGCAAAGACGGCCCCTTTGATAGCCTGAGCCGTAACGTGCGGTGCCATGAAGAAGCCCTGGAAAAAGAGGCGGTAGCCGGCTGCATAGGAACCGAGTTCGTCGCCCAGGCCCGGAGCCGTCAGGTAGTCGGCTGCGGCGTGGACCAGTTCTTCCTTGCCGGCAATATAGCCGCCTGTGGGAGCAATGCCGCCGCCGGGATTCTTTATGAGCGACCCGGCGATGATGTCGGCACCGGCTTCAATCGGTTCTTCTTCAGCAGCAAATTCGCCATAACAGTTGTCGACGAAGCAAATCGTCTTGGGGCTGACCTTCTTGACGACGGAAATAATAGAACGGATATCATCAATCGTCAAGGATGCCCGCGTGCTGTAACCGCGGGAACGCTGGATGAGGACCAGTTTCGGCTGCTTTTCGGCGACGGCCGCTTCAATGCCGGCCAAATCATAGGCGTTGTCCTTCAAGGGGACTTCCTCATAGCGGACGCCCTTTTCCTTCAAAGAGTGCGGCGTTTCATGGGCATAGCCGATGACGCCCTGCATCGTGTCATAAGGCGCCCCGACGAGGCTCATCATGAGATCGCCGGTCTGCAACAGGGCCAGCAGGACCGTCGCCAGCGCATGGGTCCCCGATACGAAGTGGGGCCGGACAATGGCCTTTTCGGCCTTGAAGACGCGGGCAAAGACTTCATCGAGCTTTTCCCGGCCCATGTCGCTGTAGCCATAGCCCGACGTACCGGCAAACTGGTACGAAGAAATCTGGGCTTCCTTATAAGCGGCCAGGACTTTCGCCGTATTATGGAGACAAATCGTATCAATGCGTTCAAACTGGTCCGCACATTCGGCCAGCGCTTCTTTTCGTAATGTTTCTAAATCCAAAGACAATGTCATGATTCCTTTCTATAATGAATGTGTAAGTTAGTGGCTAGTGGTTAGTGAATAGTAGTTAGGGGTTAGGGGCTAGTGGCTCTCCTCATAGGAGAGCTGTCAGCTCTGCTGACTGAGAGGTTCTTCCAGACAATGAGACGCTATACCGTTCAGGACCTTTTTTCATTTCGGGCCGCCCTCCGGGACGGCCCCTACGGAGATTGCTTTTTTCCTTACAGTCCGCTGTTTCGCAGGTCGCAGGTCGCTGAAGGAAACCTCTCCGCCTTACGGCACCTCCCCTATCAGGGGAGGCTTTCGGCTCTCCTCATAGGAGAGCTGTCAGCTGCGGGCCGCCCTCTGGGACGGCCCCTACGGAGGTTGCTTTTCTACTTGCCGCCTGCGCCTTCCCGTCATGGGAAAGGCACATCCCCCAGCACAGCCTGTATCAATGCTTCTTCTCCATCGTACTGGTCCTTGTCGTACCAGTGGATATAGGGCATGCGTTTGAACCACGTGAGCTGGCGTTTGGCAAAGCGCCGCGTCCGGGTCTTGATGCGGGCTGCGGCGTCATCGAGGGGCATCTGTCCCTGGAGATACAGGGCCAGTTCCTGATAGCCGATGGCCTTCATGGACTGACAGCCCGGCGGGATGCCCTTGTCCAGCAGGTACCGCACTTCATCAACCCAGCCGGCGGCAATCATGGCGTCGACGCGCTCTTCAATGCGCCGGTACAAGACATCCCGCGGCAGGCGCAGACCGATGACGTAAGCGTCATAGACTACATCCCGAGCCTTGCCGGCCCGGACGAAAGATTTTCCTTCGCCCTGCTCGATGGCGCTGACCAGGCGGGTCAGGCGGTGCGTGTTGGAAAACAGCTCGTGCCAGTCCGGCGGCTGCCAGTCCGTTTCTGTCTCGATATAGGCCTTCAGTTCCTCTTGACTGAGAGCGTCGATCCGCGCCTGGGCCGCTTCCTTGTCGGCTTCGGTCATGCGGGCCGTCTGGAAATCATAGCCTTCCAGGAGGGACTGGACGTATAGGCCCGTACCGCCGACGAGAATGGGTATCTTCCCCTTTCCGTTGACTTCGGCAATGGCCTTTCCCGCCATATCACAGAAGCGGGCTGCCGAATAGGGTTCGTCGGGCTCAGCAATATCGATGAGATAATGGTGATAGCGGGCCAGTTCGTCCGCCGTCGGCTTGGCCGTACCGATATCCATATGGCGGTAAATCTGGTAGGCGTCGCCGGAAATGAGGTCGGTCCCGTAGTGTTCGGCCAGGGCAAAACTGAGGGCCGTCTTGCCGACCGCCGTCGGACCGATGATGGCAATTACTTTTTCCATGAATCACACTCCAATACGGCATAGCCAATGCGGCTGTATTTGCCGCCATATAAGGCAACATCCGGGAAATCGCGGCAGAGCTGGCGGAAATCCCGTTCTTTGATGACCACCCGGCGCCGGGCTTTCTGCAGCGCCCGTTCGATGAGGTCCCGCGTCAGACCGCCGTGTTCCATGATGGCCCGGACGGGCTGGAACTGGCAGCTCGCCTCGACAGGCCGCTGGAACATGGGGTCGAAATAGAGGACGTCGTACACAGGCCCGTCATCGGATAAGAGATAATCGCGATAGTCGCCACAGCGCAGGGAAATCCGGCGCAGCGCCGCCGTGACGTCGTCTTTCTTATGGACAAAGTGTGAAAAGCCCCAGGCCGTAACGGCTTCCAGCAAAGGCGATACTTCCAGGGCATCGACGCGGGAGCCAGCCGGCAGACCGAAAGAGGCGACGGCCGCATCGGCGCCAAAACCACAGGTACAATCGAGGACGGAAATGGGCGGCTGTGCCGCTGCAGGCCGCAGGTCGTACTCCTTCACCCCCATCAGGGCTTCCAGGAGATGGTCGCGCTGGCCTTTCCGCAGGTTCTGGATGCGCAGTTCAGCCATGTTGAGGCTGAAGAAATGGCTGCCTTCCGGGCGGTCTATCTGAGGCCCCCGTGAGGAATAGACGAGGAAATCCTCGCCGTATTCATCCATCAAATCCTGTATGGTCCGCTTTCCCCGCGGCACATAGGCAAAGCCCTGGCTTTCGGCCCAGGCTTTCCCTTCACATTGTAATTTTTCTTTGGCCTTCAATGAAGGCACGACGTAAATCATATGAGTCATGTCCGTTTAAATAAGTGCGCTAATTCTTTTGGCGTAAAGCGGATGATCGTCGGCCGGCCATGAGGGCAGACGTAGGGTTTTTCCGTATGGAACAAATCATCCAGGAGCTGCTTCATCTGGCGGATATTGAGGCTGTCTCCGGCCTTGACGGCACCGTGGCAGGACAGATAGGCCAGCGAACGATGGCGGACCATGGCTTTATCCGGTTCCTTCTGGTCATGCAGGAGCAGGCAGATATCCTTTAAAGAATCGGCAATATCGCTGGTCTGCAAATCGCAGGGCACTTCTTCGACGCGCAGCGTCGTCGGCCCGGCTTCGGAATAGGTATAGCCCAGGTCGTTGAAGACATCCTGCCGTTCCAATAAGAGCGTCATATCCTCGTTGTCGACTTCGACGAACTCCGGCGTCAGCAACTGCTGGCTCGGCATCCGTTCGACACGCTTGCAGAACGTATCGTAGCGGATCCGTTCATGAGCCGCGTGCTGATCGACGATGTATAAATCCTGACCCTTCTTGGCAATGATGAAGCAGTCCGCCACTTCCCCTAAGGGAATGAAGACGTCGTCATCGCCGTCAAAGACGATTTTAGGCGCTGACGCCTCGGAAACGACCGACGTCGCTTCCGACGGGCCGCCCTGGCCATGCTGGGCCAAAGCCTGGGAAAACAAGGAAGAACCATCCGCAAGAGGCTCCCCTGATAGGGGAGCTGTCCGCGTAGCGGACTGAGAGGTTGCCTTTTCCCATTGCGGGCCGCCCTTTGGGACGGCCCCTACGGAGGTTGCTTGGCCACTTTCCTGCGAGCGGGCGCCCCACAGGGGCGCCCCTACATGGGCTTGCTGCGGGCCGCCCTTTGGGACGGCCCCTACAGAGGTTGCCTGGCCACTCTCCTGCGAGCGGGCGCCCCACGTGGGCGCCCCTACATGGACTTGCTGCGGGCCGCCCTCTGGGACGGCCCCTACAGCATCACCGATGGTCTTGGCGATGGCTTCGGGCTTTTCCTGGGCCACCAGGGCCGTGACGATGCTGTGGTAGATGGCGCGGTAGACGGCTTGTTCATCAGAGAATTTGATTTCCGTCTTAGCCGGATGGACGTTGACGTCAATCGTCGCCGGGTCGACGTGGAGGTGGAGCATGGCAAAGGGATAGCCCGATTTCGGCAGCATGGCATGATAGGCATTGTCAATGGCCTTGAACATCAAGGGATTATGGACGATGCGGTGATTGACGATGCACGTCTGCCAGTTGCGGTTGCTCTTTAAGACCGACGGCTTGCCTACATAGCCTTCCAGGCTGATACCGTCCTGGTCGGCAGTGACGGCAAAGACATCGCGGGCGACGTTGGCGCCGTAGATATTGGCAACGGTTTCCCGCAAATCGCCGGTGCCGCCGGTCTTCATTGTCGTCCGGCCGTTATTGGTAAAAGTAAAGGCAATGGCCGGATTGGCCAGGGCCAGTTTGGTCACCATTTCAGAGATTTTCGAACTTTCCGTCCGTTCGCTCTTGAGGAACTTGCGCCGCGCCGGCGTATTGTAAAAGAGGTCGCTCACTTCCATCGTCGTCCCGACCGGTGCGCCGGCCTGGTCTTCTGCCGTGATTTCGCCCCCGTCGAGGATGAGGTGCGTCGCAAAGTCATCGCTGGCCTGGCGCGTCGTGATCTGCATGTGCGATACGGCGGCGATACTGGGCACGGCTTCGCCGCGGAAGCCTAAAGACGTAATGGCAAAAATATCTTCGACGGAACTGATCTTGCTCGTACCGTGGCGGATGATGCACTTATGGGCATCTTCCGGACTCATGCCGCAGCCGTCGTCAGTGACCCGCATATAGGACTGGCCGCCGTCGGCGATTTCCACTTCAATGGCATGGGCACCGGCATCGATGGCATTTTCTACGAGTTCTTTGATGCACGATGCCGGCCGTTCGACGACTTCGCCGGCAGCAATCTTATTGCGCGTTGCTTCATCTAAGACATGAATGATTGAACTCACTGGATCCCACTTCCTTCTTTGGCATCTTTTTGCAGATTATATAAGAAAGAAATCGCTTCAATCGGCGTCATACTGCTGACATCGACGCTGAGCAACTTGTCGATGACGGGACTGGAAAAGAGGCTGTCTCCCATGGGTGACGGCGCCGGATTCACAGGCGCCTTGGCCGGGACGGGTGCTCCGCCGTTCTTTTCCAAGTCTTCCAAGATGACGTCGGCCCGCTTGAGCAGGCTTTCGGGCAGCCCGGCCAGACGGGCGACGTGCAGGCCATAGCTGCGGTCGGCCCCGCCGGGAATGATGCGCCGCAGGAACTTGATGTTCTTGCCCCGTTCCTTGACGGCGACGGTATAATTCTTAATTTTCGGCGAATCGTCAGCCATGGCGATGAGCTCATGGTAGTGCGTCGCAAACAGCGTCAGGGCGTGGATGTGCTTCAGGCAGTATTCGATGACAGCCCGGGCGATGGACATGCCGTCGAAGGTACTCGTGCCGCGGCCGATTTCATCGAGGATGAGCAGGCTGCGGCTGGTGGCGTGTTTCAGGATGTACGACACTTCCTTCATTTCCATCATGAACGTACTCTGGCCGGTGAGGATGTCGTCGCTGGCACCGATACGGGTAAAAATGCGGTCCACCGGGCAGATAGACCCTTCTTTGGCGGGAATGAAGGAGCCGGCCTGGGCCATGAGGACCAGCACGGCGACCTGGCGCATATACGTCGACTTGCCGGCCATGTTGGGGCCGGTGATGACCAGGATTTCATGGTCTTCATGGTTCAAGGTGACGTCGTTAGGCACGAACAATTCGTCTTTCAAATACTTTTCAATAATGGGATGGCGGCCGTCCTTAATGGAAATCGTCGCCTTGGTATTGAGGCTGGGACGGACGTAGCGGTTGTCATAGGCCGCGCAGGCCAGGCTGTACAGGCAGTCGATGCAGGCAATGGCCCGGGCCGTTTCCTGCATGGCCGGGATATGGCCCTGGATCTGGCGGCGGATATCGCCGAAGAGCTTGTATTCCAGCGCCAGCATCCGTTCCTGGCTGGTCAGGACTTTGACTTCAAATTCCTTCAATTCCGGCGTGATGTAGCGTTCGGCATTGACCAACGTCTGCTTGCGCACGTAGTAATCGGGGATGGGCTTGGTATTGGCATGGGAAATCTCGAAGTAATAGCCAAAGACCTTAGTATAGCCGATTTTCATCTTGATGCCCGTCTTTTCCCGTTCCTTCTCTTCCAGTTCCTGCAAAAAGGCATGACTGTTGGCCGCAATGGAGCGGATTTCATCGAGTTCCGGCGAAAAGCCGTCGCGGATGACGCCGCCGTTGCGGATGACCAGGCCCGGTTCGTCCTTGATGCCCCGGCAGAGCAGGTCATAGACGTCGTCATGAGTCTGCAAGCGGTCATTGAGGCTGTGCAGGAGGTCGGCACTGGCACCGGACAGGACCTGTTTCAGCTGCGGGATGACGGCCAGCGATTCCCGCAGGGCTACCAGGTCCTTGGGGCTCACGGTCCCCGTTTCGATGCGGGTCAGGATGCGTTCAAAATCGTAAATCCGGTCCAGCACGTCTGCCGTGTCCTGGCGCATGATTTCGTGGAGGACGAAATCTTCGACGGCATCCTGGCGGCGCGTAATGTCGGCAATGCGGATGAGCGGCGCTTCCAGCCACTTGCGCAGGAGCCGGCCGCCCATAGCCGTCTTAGTCTTGTCCAGGACATCGAGGAGCGTCCCCCGGCGGCCGCCGTCGCGGACGTTCTGCGTGATTTCCAGGTGGCGCAGGCTGGCCGCATCGACGACCAGACGCCGTTCATTATCGATATGTTCCAGCGAATTGATGTGGGAAATATCGGACTGCATGACGTCACTGACATAGGCCAGGAGCATGCCGATACACTCGCCGGCCACCGAGGCAGCGGCAAAGTCTTCCGGCGGGAAATAGGACCGGGCCTGTTCCCGGTAATCGACACTGTCATCGGCAGGAAATTCCGTAACCGTACACTGGGCCAGGTGGCTGCGCAGGTATTCGCGGACGGCATCCATATCCTTCCCCATGTGGGCGTAAATGAGCTCACTCGGTTCGTAGACGGCCAGGATGTCGAACAGGGAATCTTCCATGACCGACGCCGCACAGTCGGCCCACAAACATTCGCCCGTCGTGACGTCCATGAGGGCGATGGAAAGGATGGCATCGCTTTCGGTCAGGCAGCCGATGTAATTGTTCTTCTTCGACGCCACGGCATTCTCCAGGGTAATCGTCCCCGGCGTGATGACCTTGATGATCTTGCGCTTGACCAGCCCCTTGGCCAGCTTCGGGTCTTCCATCTGTTCACAGATAGCGACTTTATAGCCTTTGTGGACCAGCCGTTCGATATAGGTGTCGGCCGAATGGAAAGGTACGCCGCACATGGGGACCTTCTCTTTATTGCCGCCAGCCCGGCCGGTCAGGGTCAGGTCGAGTTCGTGCGACGCCGTCAGGGCATCGTCAAAAAACATTTCATAGAAATCGCCGAGGCGGAAAAAGAGAATCTTATCCTGGCACTGCTCTTTGACTTCCATGTACTGCTGCATCATAGGCGTTAATTTTTTTCCTGCCAAAGTCTCACCTTCCTTTAGTGCACTAAGTGACCTTTGAGGACCCACGTCTGGCCTTTGTCGACCTGGACCGGCACGGTATCGCCGATGGCGACGGAACCGTCATTTTCCCAGATGATCATCTTGTTGCCCGTCGTCCGGCCGAACCAGTAGTTGGCATCGTTCTTGGTCGGCCCTTCAACGATGACGTCATAGACGTGGTCTTCCATTTCTTTATTTTTTGCTAAACTATAGACGTTCTGCACATCCATGAGCCGCTGCAGACGGCGGCTCTTTTCTTCCTGCGGGATCTGGTCTTCCATCTTGGCCGCCGGCGTCCCCGTCCGCGGCGAATAGATGAAGGTATAGGCCATGTCGTACTGGACGCGCTTGAGCAGGTTCAGCGTATCTTCGAACATGGCCTCCGTTTCGCCTGGGAAGCCGACGATGATGTCCGTCGTCAGGACCAGGTCGGGCATGCGCTTGCGGGCATAGTCGACGAGTTCCAGGTAATGTTCCACCGTGTAGCCGCGGTTCATCTTCTTCAAGAGCTCGTCAGAACCGCACTGGATGGGCAGATGCATGTGATTGACGACCTTTTTGCTGTCGGCAATGGCGTCGATCATGGCAAAAGTCATATCCTTGGGGTGGCTGGTCATGTACCGGACCCGTTCGATGCCGTCGATATCGTCGACAGCGGCGACGAGCTTGGAGAAATCCGTGCCGTCCTTGAGGTCCAGGCCATAGGAATTGACATTCTGGCCGAGAAGGGTGATTTCCTTGTAGCCTTCAGCAGCGACCTTCTTGATTTCTTCGACAATGGCGTCGATGGGACGGCTCACTTCACGGCCCCGGACATAAGGCACGATACAGTACGTGCAGAACTTGTTGCAGCCGTTCATGATGGGGATCCAGGCAAAGAATTTCTGGAAGCGCTTGACCGGCATATCATGGAAAGCCGGCAGGGTCATGTCGGCAGCCATATAATGGTCGGCCTTGCTGCGCCGTTCCCGGATGAGCTCGATGAGCTTGTGGATATTGTGCGTACCGATGACCAAATCGATGTGCGGCGCCCGCTTGAAGAGCTTATCCTGCCATTCCTGGGCCATGCAGCCCGTGACGGCAATGATCAAATCGGGGTTCTGCTTCTTCAAATGCTTGAGTTCGCCGATTTTCCCCAGCGTCTTGTCTTCCGCCGTTTCGCGGACACAACACGTATTGATGAGGATGACATCGGCTGTATCCAAATCTTCCGTATTGTGATAGCCCAGCTCCTCCAACTGACCGGCATAATGCTCACTGTCAGACATATTCGCCTGACAGCCATAAGAAATAATATGATAAAATCGATTGCTCTGAAAATCCATGTATTCTCTCCGTTTTTCACAAAAATCATAATTTAGGGTTTACAGTATATAATACCATATATAGGCCGCCCCTGTGAAGGGCTTTTTAGGGGCTCGTGGCCCGCAGGCCGCCGGTCGCAGTTCGCAGGCCGCCGTGAATCCTGTGCCCAGCCGGGATTTATGACGAACGATATCTGCTAACTCCTGACCCCTAGCTGCTAACAGCTTGAAAGGACTTGTCGCCGTGCGACAAGCCCTTTCTCCTTACTCTCTCGATTCTATTTTTTGCTCGAAGCCTTTATTTCAAAGGGAATCCGTTGTTCCCGGACGGTTGTCTTGATGAACAAATGGATGGCTGCCGTCATGCTGATGCCGGCAGCATCGCAAAATGCTTCAAACTCCTTTTTGAGGTCTGAATCGATACGAAAAGACAATCCTATCTGTGCGATGATACTCCCCTCCTCTACTGTTTTGCTTCGGGAATGACGCGGACTCGTTCGATCGTCGGTTTGCCATTCTTATCTTTGGCAATCGTATCGATGCGGATGTGTTTCATTTCCGGCGAGAATTCTTTCGCTAATTTATCCAGCGTGCCGTCCTGGCTCAAAGCCGGGTTGGAAGCGGCACCGGCCATGATGGCCTGGTACACGATGGCAGCAAATTCATAACGCGTCATCATGCGGTCGCCGTCGAAGTTCCCATCGGGATAACCCGTCAGGATACCGGCCTGTTTCAGCTTGGTAACGTATTCTTAAGAAGTATATCTTCACATAAAAAAACGCAGGAACCAAACCGGCGCCCCTTCCGGTTTAGTTCCTGCGTATTTATAGACTCCACTGTCTAAAAGGCGAATCGTGAATATACATTTATCCTTTATGGAATTACACTATAGCAATATACTTGCTATAATAGTAATCATAGATTTTAACTCAAACTTTAGTAGTTAGCTTTAATCAGCGGACGCGGACGAGTTCGTATTCCCGTGTGCCTAAGCCGATTTTTTCAGCGTGTTCCAGGGTCGTCTTCCAGTCGACATTAGGATTGCTGTCGAGGAAGTGATCGTGATGGTGCTGCCAATCGGGTTTAGCCAGGTTATCCGACAACTGGCTGTTGGGCATAGGAGCGGCTTTCATGCAGGCATCGGCACAAGCCTGGTCGAGAGCGACCGGGTCGAAGGAAGCGAACATGCCGATGTCCGGCAGGATAGGTGCATCGTTTTCGGCATGGCAGTCGCAGTTCGGCGAAATGTCCATGACCAGGTTGATGTGGAAGCACGGGCGGTCCTGGCAGACGGCCTGGGCGTATTCGGCCATCTTGCGGTCCAGTTTTTCATTGGCATCCCATTCGACAGTCTGAATGGCATCAAAAGCACAGGCGCCGATGCAGCGGCCGCAGCCTTTGCACAAGTCTTCGTGGATGTGGGCGACGTTATCTTCATAAGTGATGGCGTCAGAACCGCATTCCTGAGCGCAGCGATGACAGTTCTTGCACTTGCTTTCGTCAACTTTCGGTTTGCCCGACGAATGCTGTTCCATCTTGCCGGCGCGGCTGCCGCAACCCATGCCAATATTCTTGATGGCGCCGCCAAAGCCCGTCATTTCATGGCCCTTGAAGTGAGCCAGGCTGATGAAAACGTCGGCATCCATGATGGCCCGGCCGATTTTCGCTTTTTCGACGTATTCGCCGTTCTTGACCGGCACTTCGATTTCATCGGTGCCGCGCAGGCCGTCGCCGATGATGATCTGACAGCCCGTAGTGACCGTATTATAACCGTTGAGGTTGGCACAATCCATGTGTTCCAAAGCGTGCTTACGACTGCCCGGATAGAGCGTATTGCAGTCCGTCAGGAACGGCCGGCCGCCTAATTCCTTGACCAAATCGGCCACGGCTTTGACGTACTGCGGGCGCAGCGAAGCCAGACAGCCTAATTCCCCAAAATGCATCTTGATGGCGACGAATTTTCCTTCAAAATTGATATTTTCAATACCAGCCTTCTTGCAGAGCTTCTGCAGTTTCTGTAAATTATTTTTCCCCGGACGGCAGCGGAAGTCCGTGAAATATACCTTGGCTTTTTCCATATTTTTACCCCCTAACAATAAGATACTTTCATTGTACCACCTGAAGTACACTCTAAGTCAACATTTTCTTTGTAAACCAACTGTCAAAAATAAATATGCAAAAAAACTTGACGGATAGCGCATACCATGCTATACTACTAAAGTACCTTATGGAGCGGTATCGAAGTGGTCATAACGGGGCTGACTCGAAATCAGTTAGGCCGAAAGGTCTCGTGGGTTCGAATCCCACCCGCTCCGCCAAATCAAAAACGCACTGATAAGCCATTCATGGAACTTATCAGTGCGTTTTTTCTATAACAAGTACATCTTCTAGGATAATTTCTATCAATATTTGCTCGTGTTTCATCGATTTTCTAAGTCCCTATAGGCTTTTTCATTGCGTTGAAACATGAGATGAGAGGCCTTACGGATTTTTTCTTTTATTTCTTGATTTCCTTTGCTGGTAAGAAGTTTTCTTGTCTCAGATTCCTTGATTACTTTGGCAGTATTAGATAAATTCATGACATTCATCTCCTTACATACATTCTTACTCACTATAAGTGATATTAACTTACTATAAATAAGTATATCACAACTGACGAAGTATTTACTATTCAAGCATCAAAAAAAGAGGCTGTCGCATGAAGACAGCCGGATTTGTTTTTTTCAGATTTTTTGTTCAGCCCTAATGGATACGGCTGCCTGGCCCCTGGCGGGTGACATTGC
>OGZB01001471.1_pt1 | contig 13471 bp, 9 predicted proteins | sample 1576691 | NCBI WGS metagenome assembly OGZB01 (sample SAMEA3541479, study PRJEB24748) | human gut metagenome | biome: human gut; feature: human-associated habitat; material: faeces | place: China | collected 2012
ATGCTTTTAGGGAATTGTCCTGAGGGAATCCATAGTTCATTAATCCATAAATCACGCTTACCCACACCAGAAAACAAGAATGACAAATCAAAGTCTGCATAGGAAAGTCCTCCCATGATACTATATTGAAAACGTGGGGTACTATTGCCTATCACACATAAATCGCCCGGGTTATTCAGTGAGTTATCACCATTACTAATCTCACCGTCTCCGTCTAAATCTTTATATAATATATCTCCAGGCTGCACATTATCTCTATTCTGCCCTCTAAATGCAGGAATCTCGTCTTTTAGCTTTCCATCTATAAAATCATTTTCTGTATAAAACCTGTCTGTCTGATACCCCCAGATTTCTCCAAACTCCATATCCTTACGATAGTACATTTTTTCTACACCATCTTCTGAATCTACATACATCAGAATCTGGTCATCGTTACTATATTCTGTAATCTTAGATTTAGAATCATAAATATTAAAACCAATATTATACTTCACCTTACCAATCCTGTCGTTCCAATTCAAGGATAACTCCCAACCTTTACTCGTCATATTCGCCGCATTTACTTTGGGAGCCGTGGTTCCCAATACAGAAGGAAGCGGTTTTGCCGTAGTCAACATATCTTTTGTATCACGTTTATACCAATCGAAAACGATACCCAGACGATTGAATAGGTTAATATCCACTCCTACATCCAAAGTATTCACCGTTTCCCATGTGAACGACGAACTGACTAAGCCCGGTACATCCAAAGTTGTTACATATTTATCAGATCCCGGCAAAATCCACTGCAAATCATTCTTTGCAGCCATCGTTGCTAAATAAGCATAATAATCTACATTCTGATTACCTATGCTTCCCCATGAAGCCCTTATCTTCAAATTGTCGACATAGGTTCTGATTCCTTCCATAAAAGGTTCTTCCGAAACGCGCCAACCTGCAGAAAAAGAAGGGAAAAAACCAAAACGATCTTTTTTGGGGAAGCGGGAAGAGCCGTCATAGCGCCCATTCGCCTCAACAAGGTATTTACCTTTATAAGAATAATTTAAACGATAAAAAAGGCTCCTCAATGCATACTCATAAAAATGGTCCTCAGATTCTATCACGCCTGTAGATTGTGAAATAGATGGCAGCCTCTGGTCAATAGGATCTTGCCTAGATGATTGCAAAGACTCTCTGTACCAGCTTTCCTGATTATATCCTCCCATAACAGAAAAAGAATGAGCTCCAATCTCTTTATTGTAAGTAGCATATATATTAATTGCATTGGTTATCTCAAAAGCCTGATACATTTTATAGGTCGATGTATTATATGCATCCTTTTTCTCACCAGTAACCGTTTCTATAAATTTAAACTTATCATTAAACGTACGTTCTGACTCCCAACCACGGTTAAAACTATATTCACCTATGATTTCCAGATCTTTAATCGGTTTCAACAGAATACGCCCCAAAATTCGGATATTATTATTCCGATTGATTTTGGGTGTTGAAAAAGCAAGAATATTTGCAGGCGTACCAAACGGGAGCAGCTCAGTGTCATTTTCCGTAGCGTACCCATACCCCAATGGAGCCATAGTCGGCAGCCCTTTTGCAAAAGACCAAATACCAGTATCACCATATTCCGAGGTTCCACCCATAGCCGTTGATGTTTTTGCATCTGTATACCGAATATCCGCTTGAGCCGTCAACCATTTATTTGCTTCCATACTTACAAATGCAGAGGTATTATACCGCTTATAAGTATCTTTATCTCCGGTCAGTATTCCATTCTCATCAATCATACCAAATGAAACACGATATGTTGTTTTATCCGTTCCTCCGGTCAGGGAGATATTATGTTGATGCTGAAAGCCTGCTTTTGCCATCATCTCATCTATTACATCTGTCGGAGCAAGGGAATATCTTACACCATCAGACCACAAGTAGCCTTCCTGATGCTGACCGTTATGATACTCATCAATATATTGTAGCCACTGCTTGGTGTCTTGACCACCATAATAACGGTCCAGCCCCATATCTGAATAAGTTTTAACAGTCCTATAAGGGTCTACTTTATCCAATAAAGAAGCTGGCTTCGAAAATGAGAAGTTATTATTATAAGAAACACGCATAGGAGAGTCCTTCTTGCCCTGTTTGGTGGTAATCAATATTACCCCAAAGGCTGCACGTGCTCCATAAATAGCTGAAGCTGCCGCATCTTTCAACGTCGTGACACTTTCTATATCATTGGGATCAAGCAGGTCAATATCCATTGGAACGTTATCCACCAACACCAAAGGAGCTCCATTACTATTGTCATTAATAGAAGTTGCACCACGTACATTCATATTGATTGCTGTCCCGGGCTTCCCATTATTATGGCTAATCTGTAAACCGGGGATTACCCCAGCCAGTGCCTGGGCAGTATTACCAACGGGTCTGTTTCCTATCACATCATCCATTTTCACTGTTGCAATAGCTCCGGTCAAGTTGACTTTCTTTTGAGAGCCATAGCCAACAATTACTACCTCATCCAGATTTTGTGTATCTTCTGCCATCACCACATTCACCACCTTGTTTTTCCCAACCTTCACATCCTGCGAATTATAACCTATAAATGAAAACTGTAAAACAGAGCCATCAAGAACTTCAATGGAATAATTTCCATTGAAATCTGTGATGGTTCCAACGGAAGTTCCCTTCACAAGGACATTCGCACCAATAATAGGTTCCCCTGATTTATCTTTCACCGATCCTGTAATAAATTTAGAAGACAAACCTTTTTCTTTGGATACAATACCCTCCTCTGTAAGAACAACTAAATTATTCTTTTCTTTTCGATAAGATATATTCGTGCCATAGAATAACTCAGACAAAATAAAATCTATGTCCTTGTTTTGTACGGATAAAAACACCTTCTTATCAAGTCCTTTCATGTCATCATTATAAAAGAACTGATAAGAACTGTTTTTTTCAATTGTTTTAAGCGCCTGTCTAATTGTCAATTCCTTCAAATCCACAGAAATCTGTGAAAAAGCATTCATAAACACAAACAAGGAAAACAAAGCGAACACTCCTAACTTAAACAATCCTCGTTGGAGATGTTTAAATTGAAAAATTCCAACCTTTTTCATACGCATCAGATTTTGTTTATACTAAAATTAGCAATAATGATTACATCATTTTTTCTCCTTAATAGTAATTATATTATTATCAATCGTATATGTAATAGGAAATGTCAATGACAAGACTTCTAACGTGCTTTCCAAACTAGAGTTAACCAAAGGACCAGTCATGCGGAATCGCTTTACCTTTTCCGAATCTAAAACAATCGTCACATTATAATAACGCTCAAGTGTTTCCGCCACATTCTCAAATGTCTCAGAATTAAACCGCAATATATTATCTCTCCAACATGAGCATTCCGCTGCATCCACCTCATCCGACACCGTAATCTCCTGATTGTTCCTATTGTAGACAGCTTTCTGATTAGGATATAATATCGTCCTTTTTTGATTAGCTTCAATCTCTACTTTTCCGGCAACCAATGTCGTGATGAATTCATCATCAGTTGTATATGATTTCACATTAAAATTAGTCCCTAAAACCCTAATAAACATATCAGGAATATGTACAATAAAGGGTTTATCCGGATTTTTTGAGACTTCAAAATAAGCTTCTCCTTCCAATTCAACAACCCTATCTTTATTATTAAATGCTGTATTATAAGACAATTTAGAATCCGAGTTCATCCATACGTTTGTTCCATCTGGCAACTGAATCTTAGCTTTTTGTCCTTTCTCCACAGAAACAGCTGTTTCTGTCAAGGAAGAATTATCTGAATGGGACAAATAATAAATACCCATTCCTCCCAGAAGCAACAATAAAACTGAGCAGGCAGTTTTCAATACCCAATAGCGAACTGGAATGTGAAATAGCCTCTTATGCTGGTCTATACGATGTTTTGCTATATGAGAATAAACATTCTTTAACATCCTATTTTTTACTACAGGATCAATCGTCTCAGAAGCTTCATTCCACTCTCGTTGTAACCACTCTTCACATTCAACTGACCTCCACCATTTCAAAAGAGAAGAGATTTCTTTAACAGAAGTACGTTTCTTCAGAAACTTATAAAATAGATGTATATAATTATGTCTTTCCATATAGCTGCTTTTATATGATATACAGCTAACAGGCATTCCCTCCGTTATCGCATTAACATAGTTTAATATTTCCCAGCGAATAAATATAAATATAGCAAAAAGATAGTCAAATCATAATGTTTTTGAAGCTGCTCTTTGATGAATCTATTAGCTTTTGATAACTGAGATTCTATTGTATTCTCTGACAAATGCAATCTTGTTGCAATTTCTTTATTAGACAAAAGATGACGTTTACTCAAAATATAAATATTACGCCGCATAGGAGGTAACAGTTCAATAAGTTTATCTATATAATCATCCAGGAAATGAAAATCAGTATCTTTTTCCGTACTATTCTCGTACAATTTTCTATTCTGTTCATTTCCTTCACGCTCTTTATATATAAATTCAACCATACGATGCTCATAAATATTAAACAACTGATTTTTAGCTATCGTATATAAATAAGAAGAAAAAGACTTTTCTGAATCAATCTTATCCCTGTTCTCCCATATTTTAATAAACACTGATTGTACTATTTCTTCTGCAAGATACCCATCACCATGAGATATTCGCATAATAAAATTATACAACTTCCCACTCCATTTATTATAAAGACATTCAAAAGCTAAAGTATCTCCTGATTTTAAACGGGCAATATTTATTTCATCTAAATCCATGGCATTAAGAGTAACTTTATAGTCCAAATGGTATATTTGTCTAAAGAAAAATCTTATCTGAATTCACTCTTCCGGCGCATATTCCTGCAAAGTCAATTCTCCTCGCAGCACCCCCAAGGCATTCATGGCCAATGCTCCCATTTCATCCTCACCGGGAATTACCACAACTGGAGCCAGGCCTTCCAGCCATTCACGCAACCCTTGAATGCAATAGTCATTGAAAGCGATACCTCCAGTCAGAATCACAGCATCAGTCTGTCCGTGAAGTGCGATGTGCATGGCACCGACCTGCTTGGCTACCGTATAAAGCATGGCATCCAGCACCAGCTTGTGCTTTTCGGCTCCGGCATGTGCCCAACGGATAATACTCTGCACATCGGTGGTACCCAAATGAGCCACCAGGCCTCCCCGACCGTTTATCATCTTACGGATTTCGGCATAGGTATATTTTCCGCTGAAACACATATCCACCAACTGCCGGGCCGGCAACGTTCCTGCCCGCTCCGGACTGAAAGGTCCCTCCCCATTCAAAGCATTATTGACATCGACCACCTTCCCATAATGATGGGCACTGACCGAGATGCCTCCTCCCAAATGGGCTACAATCAGATTTAGTTCTTCATACTTTCGTCCGATACGGGCTGCATAACTACGGGAAACAGCCCGACTGTTCAGTGCATGGAAAATAGAGATGCGCGGTAATTCCGGAATACCGGAGATACGGGCCAAATCGCGCAACTCATCAGTCACCACCGGATCGGCCAAATAAGAAGGACAACCGGCACAATGCGCAATCTCATCGGCAATCCAGGCCGCCAGATTCGATGCGTGTTCCATATCGGCATGCCATAAATCATGCTTGATTCGCTCGTTAATCTGATACACTCCTCCGGGAGTAGGTTTCAACAAGCCTCCACGGGCAATCACGGCATCAAAGACAAGCGGAATGCCAGCCTTCTCCAGCGTATCGTGCACACACTTGCGACGGTACTCATATTGTTCATTGATATGGTGAAAGTCGGCCAACTCCTTGGAAGGATGCGCAATGCTTTCACGCCAGATGGGATTCTCATTCTCGTAGACTGCCAGCTTCGTAGAAGTGGAGCCCGGGTTGATGACAAGTATCTTCATAAGGTCTAGTTTTATTCTTTTCGTGTCCCTGCCAGACATGCCAGTACCAGACTGTAGTATTTGGAGTTTCCGGAGTCACTCCGCGAAGGCACTACTACCGGTGCAATGGTACCGGTCAGCATACCTGCCATATTCGCATCGCCAAACAGAGACAGGGTTTTGTAAAACGTATTGCCCGATTCTATATTAGGGAAAATCAGAATATCTGCATTGCCTACCACTGGCGAGGAAAGTCCTTTTATCTCCCCGCTGTGCTTGTCGCAGGCGGTCTTGGCATCCATCGGCCCGTCGATAAAGACTTTTTCGAAACGGCCTTCCTGCGCTTCTTTTTTCAGTTCCACGTAGCTCAGGGTATGAGGAAATTTCTCGTTGATTTTCTCCGTGCAGTGTATCAGTGCCACCCGGGGTTCTTCGCATCCCAACGTACGACACAAAGCCAGGTCGTTGGCAATCATTGAACGGTATTGTTCCAAAGTAGGACGAGGAATTACTGCCGCATCCGAGAAAAACAGCAGTTTATGATACAAAGGAACCTGCGCCACGGCCACATGGCTCAGCACTCCTCCTTCGGGTAACAGCCCCTCTCCTTTTTTCAGGACCGCACGCAGCAGGTTATCGGTGTTGATAAGTCCCTTCATCAGGACTTCCGCCTCACCCGTGCGTACCAGTTGCACAGCCAGCGCAGCCGCTTCATCCGGTGTTCCAGCTTCGTAAATGCGTACAAAGTCGGGAGAAGCTGCCCGCAAGTCGAGCGCTTCTTTCAAGTGAGCAGAATCTGTGACTAGCAGATATTCGGCAATCTCCTCTCTCAGGCTACGGATAATGACATATTCCGTGTGCGGGTCGTTCGGGCAGACCACCGCCACTTTCCGTCGTATGCCGCGCGAACGCAGGCAGTTGACCATCTGAGAAAGGGTTCGAATCAGTTCCATATCATTAGATTTTAAACAAATATGAGAAAATAATTTGAATAAATATCTATTTAGGATGCTAATTAATGCTATAGAGCCGGAGAAGGAAAAATCCTCTCAACGTCAATTTGTCGATAAAATCCTACGAAGTACGTATTATATGCTACAACCGTGCAAGGAGATATACCTACTTTTGCAAAAAATTATACATAATACTTACCATGAAAAATATATTCTGCTTTTTAACCTTATTGCTCAGTCTGGGTGCAAATGCTCAAATCACAGAGCGTACATTACCTGTCGAATGGAAAAACCTTATTGATGGAGGACGGTTTAAAGACCGGTTCCTGCCTATGCCCGACGGGAAGTCCGGCGAAAATGTGTGGGGAACTGACTCGGTACGCCTCCGGTACGTTGACAACGGGATTGAGAATCCGGAACTTTCTTTCTGGGGAGGAAACATTCTCAAAGGTAAGGATAACAAATACCATCTCTTTGTCTGCGGATGGCCGGAAAACTCGCCCAAAGGCCACATGACATGGCCCAAATCTACCGTATTCCATACGACAAGTGACTGTTTAAGCGGACCTTATACCATCTGTGACACGATTGGGAAGGGACATAATCCGGAAGCATTTATACTAAAAGACGGACGCCCCGTAGTGTACGTTATCGACGGATATTACATTGCGGACAGCCTGAATGGGCCGTGGACGTACAGTCATTTCACCTTCGACAAGAGAAACAGAAAAATCATCGAGGGACTGTCTAACCTGACCTTTGCCAGAAGAAGTGACGGTTCTTATCTGATGGTATGTCGTGGAGGAGGGGTATGGATTAGTGAAAATGGTATCTCTCCCTATCAACAGGTAAGTGACAGAAGTGTGTATCCGGACGTAAACGGGGAATTTGAGGACCCGGTTATCTGGAAAGACAGCTTGCAATATCACCTTATCGTCAACGACTGGCTGGGAAGAATTGCCTACTACCAGCGCTCCATCGACGGTATCCACTGGATTACGGAGGAAGGCGAAGCTTATACTCCCGGAATAGCTGCTCACAAGGATGGTTACAAGGAAAACTGGTTTAAGTATGAGCGTATGAAAGTGTTTCAGGATGAATACGGACGCCCCATTCAGGCCAACTTTGCCGTTATCGATACCATCAAATGGGAAGACCATCCCAACGATCGGCACAGTTCAAAGAATATATGCATCCCTCTGAACAAAGGATTGCGCTTGTCTGTCCTGAACGAAGATACGATTACCGCCCAAACCAAGGAAATCAAGGTACTGGTGAAAGCGGAGGAAGAAGTTGACTTCAAGGATTTCGACATGAAATCGTTGAGATTCGGAAGCTCCTCGGACGTAAATTACGGAAAGGGATGCAAGGCTGTCAAACGTATCGCTTCGGGCAAGGACCTGATTATCGTATTCGATGGCAGAAACAATACCATCAGAAAAGATGAATTTGCTCCCAAACTGCTCGGAAAGACGAAAAAAGGAGAATTGCTGTACGGATATGCCAGACTGCCTTACGTTAATTATCATCCGGCATGCCTGTCGGCGGCATATCCTATGGCGTATGACAAGCAATTGGAACTGGAAGTGAAGAATTTCGGTTTGTCCACCTCAGAAGAAACAGACCTGACCGTACTGGTCAATGGAGTAAAACTGGCAGAAGGACAAGTGAAAACGCTTTCACCGTATGAAAGTGTAAAACTTAGCCTGCCTTGCATAAACGCAGCTAAGATTGACAACCAGACTTTATTTACGATTGTGTACAGCCAGTACGGTAAGGAAATCCGCAAAGAGACCATACAGAATTTCGACTGATAACACATTACCTTATACACATGAACGGGGAATACGAGCTCCTTTTTTAGAAGGTATTGTATTCCCTTTTTTATGAGACTCTATCTTAATTGTCAATTATTTACTTTATTCCTTCTTTTCTTGTGCGCATAATTCGCAAGTTCTCTCTATATTTGCCTTACTTGGTAAATAAAGAAGGAACACATGAAAACAAATTTTTCTTTCGATATGCAGGCCCTCGACGAGGGCATTCACAGCCGCTTCCCCAATCATAAGGAAGCACCGCTTATCGGACTTACCGGAAACTTCAGCGACGGAAATCTGACATTGGCTCCGGGGTATTATCAGTCTATCATTCAGGCCGGAGGGGTGCCGGTGGTCATTCCTCCCTACGAGGATGTAAACTTGCTGATTAATACGCTTGAGCAGCTTGACGGATTGTTGCTCACTGGAGGAGGTGATTTGAATCCGCTATTCCTGCACGAAGATCCTATCCGGGAACTTCACAGCATCAATCCGTACCGCGACCGTCAGGAACTGCTTCTGACGCGTTTGGCTGCCAACCGACAGATTCCGATATTAGGTATCTGCCGAGGGATGCAGGTCATCAATGCGGCATTGGGAGGCACACTCTATCAGGACATCTATGCACAGAAGGATACACCATCCATTAAGCACAGTCAGGATTTGGAACGGAGTTTCCCATCGCACAGGGTAGAGTTAGCAGAAGGCAGTCTGTTGGCACGTATCTTAAACGTCAAGGAGGTAGCTGTAAACTCTTTCCACCATCAGGCCGTGAAAGAAGCTGCTCCGGGTTTCCGTGTATCGGCTACGGCACCCGATGGAGTAATAGAAGCAATAGAAAGCACAGAATACAAATCTATTATAGGGGTGCAGTGGCATCCGGAATGTTTCATCCTGAATCAGGACAAGTGTATGATGCCGTTGTTCGGATGGCTCGTCCGTGAAGCTGGCTCATTCCAGAAGGCCAAGAAGCTGCATGAACGTCTGCTGATTCTCGACACGCACTGTGATACTCCGATGTTCTTCGACCAGCACATCCGCTTCCATGCACGGGACTCCAAAATAAAAGTGGACTTACATAAAATGACGGAGGGGCGACAGGATGCGACCATCATGGTGGCTTACCTGGAACAGAAGGAACGTACGGACGAGGCACTGCTGGCTACAACGGCCAAGGCAGACCGTCTGCTGAATGAGATTGAGGAGATGGTAGCTATGAACTGTACGGCTGTAGACATCGCTTATTCCCCCAACGACTTATACCGTCTGAAACGGGAAGGAAAGAAGGCCATTATGTTGGGCATTGAAAACGGATATGCCATCGGAAAGGATTTAAGCCGGGTCGCACATTTCCGGAAACGGGGTGTAGTGTATATGACGCTCTGCCACAATGGAAACAATGACATCTGTGGTTCTGCACGCTACAATGAAGAAAACTTGGGAGTTACTCCGTTTGGGGAGCAGGTTATTCAGGAGATGAACCGCCTGGGAATGATGGTAGATTTGTCACACAGTGGAGAACGGACATTCTACGAGACACTGGACATCAGCAGCCAACCGGTGGTTTGTTCGCATTCTTCCAGCCGTGCGCTCTGCGACCATCCCCGTAACCTGACCGACGACCAGCTTCGTGCCATAGCCCGCAAGGGAGGCGTGGTACAGGTATGCTTATATAGCGGCTTCCTCCGTAAGGAGCGTCCGGCTCACATCTTGGATGCCATCGAACACCTGAATCACATGGTGAACGTGATGGGTATCGAACATGTGGGAATCGGCAGTGACTTTGACGGTGACGGAGGTATTATCGGATGCAACGACTCTTCGGAAATGATCAATCTGACTCGTCAGTTGCTTCATGAACGGTACAGCGAGGAAGACATCCGGCGCATTTGGGGAGGTAACTTCTTGCGTGTCATGCAGCAAGTACAAGAGAATGGTTCCTACAAATAAAGTTTAAAACCCGATTGCCGTTGCAAGGCGTGTACAAAAATAAGTTTACCTTTGCACCACAATCAAAACAAATGAATTATGATTTCAATAAAGAATCTGCTGGCAGTAACTGCTTTAATGACAGGAGGGGCCTTCATCTCTTGCGGGAACAGTCAGAAGAACAGCCAGCAAATAGAAGAATCTGAAGCGGCTATAGTGCAGGCACCGGCATTCAATGCGGATAGTGCATACGCTTACATTGCCGCACAGGTGCAATTCGGACCTCGTGTTCCTAATACGGAAGCTCACCGGAGATGCGGCGATTACCTGGCCGCACAACTGGAGAAATTCGGTGCGAAGGTGTACAACCAGCATGCAGATTTAGTGGCCTACAATGGTACCATCCTGAAATCGCGCAACATCATCGGGGCTTACCAGCCGGAAAACAAAAAGCGAGTGATGCTGTGTGCGCACTGGGATAGCCGTCCATACGCTGACCAGGATGAAAAGTCTAATCACCAGAAACCGATAGATGGAGCCAACGACGGTGCCAGTGGTGTAGGTGTATTGCTCGAAATTGCCCGTCAGATTCAACAGCAGGCACCACAAGTCGGCATCGACTTGATATTCTTCGATTCAGAAGATTACGGCACTCCGGACTTCTACGAAGGTACTTACAAGCCAGATACCTGGTGTCTGGGTTCGCAGTACTGGGGCCGCATTCCTCACGTACCTGATTACAAGGCTCGATTTGGCATCTTGCTTGATATGGTAGGCGGAAAGAATGCCACATTCTACTACGAAGCATTCTCCAAGCAGACGGCGAATAATGCCATGAAGAAAATCTGGAAAATGGCCGACCATCTGGGTTACAGCAATTACTTCATCAAGGAAGATGGAGGTCAGGTTACCGACGACCATGTGTATGTAAACCAGTACCGCCAGATTCCGTGCGTAGATATTATTCACTACGACACGCAAAGCGACACTGGCTTTAACCCGACCTGGCACACACTGGACGACAGCTTAGAGAATATTGACAAAGCCACTCTTCAAGCCGTAGGACAAACGGTGATGGGGGTAATTTATAACGAAAAATAATTAAACACTACCGCAATGAAAACTATCAATGAACTCCAGGACGAAGTGATCGAAGAATTCAGCGACTTCGACGATTGGATGGACAAATATCAGCTGCTGATTGATTTAGGCAATGACCAGCAGCCGCTTGACCCGAAATATAAAATCGAACAGAACCTGATTGACGGCTGTCAGAGCCGCGTTTGGTTACAAGCTGATCTGGTAGACGGCAAGGTGGTATTTCAGGCAGAGAGCGACGCATTAATCGTAAAAGGTATCATATCTTTACTTATTCAGGTGGTATCTGGACACACACCAGACGAGATTCTGGAATCTGACCTTTACTTCATCGAGAAGATTGGACTGAAAGAACACCTCTCACCAACCCGTAGTAATGGTCTGCTTGCCATGGTAAAACAAATGCGCATGTATGCCTTAGCATTCAAAGCCAAAATGCAAGAAGCATAATCTCACAAAAGATTATCAAGGTAATCACATAAAAAGCTCGTGAAGCAGGTTTAAATCTGATTTCACGAGCCTTTTTTATTGACAATGTTTTCCCAAGACCTTGATGTTTTTCAATCCCAATAGAGCATAAAAAAGGCTATGCAAACGCATAGCCTTTTAAGTATATAGCATGTTACAGAATTATTCAGCTTTAGGGGCTTCCTCTGTAGTAGCTTCAGTTGCAGCAGCTTCAGCAGCCGGTGCTTCTGCAGTTGCAGCTGATTTCTTAGAACGACGAGTACGAGTAGCTTTCTTGGCAGCTGTCTTAGCCATGTTCTCGTTGTAGTCAACCAATTCGATGAAACACATTTCAGCGTTATCACCCAAACGGTGACCAGTCTTGATAATACGAGTGTAACCACCCGGACGATCAGCAACTTTTACAGAGATTTCTTTGAACAGTTCAGTTACAGCATATTTGTCCTGAAGATTGCTAAATACAACACGACGTGAGTTAGTAGTGTCATCTTTAGATCTTGTAATCAGCGGCTCAACGAACTTCTTCAAAGCTTTAGCCTTCGCAACAGTCGTAGTGATTCTTTTGTGCTTGATCAAAGAACATGCCATGTTTGACAGCATTGCATTTCTGTGAGAAGCAGTACGACCTAAATGGTTGAATTTTTTATTATGTCTCATTGTTTATTCTTTGTCTAATTTATACTTAGAAATATCTGTTCCAAACGAAAGATTCAGACTCTCGAGCAAATCATCAAGCTCAGTGAGCGATTTCTTACCGAAGTTACGGAACTTCAGCAGGTCGGTCTTATTGAACTGAACCAAGTCACCCAATGTTTCTACATCGGCAGCCTTCAAACAATTCAAGGCACGAACTGACAAGTCCATATCAACCAATTTGGTCTTCAGCAACTGACGCATGTGCAATACTTCTTCATCGAATTCTTCATTTCCTTCTGCATCTGATGTTTCAAGAGTAATCTTTTCATCAGAGAACAGCATGAAGTGGTGAATCAAAATTTTTGCAGCTTCTTTCAGCGCTTCCTTCGGGTGAATGGAACCGTCCGTCGTAATTTCCAGCACCAACTTTTCATAGTCAGTCTTCTGTTCTACACGATAGTTTTCTACCGCATATTTCACATTACGAATCGGAGTGTAAATAGAATCGATAGGAATTACATTCACATCGGTGCAGAATTCACGGTTTTCATCAGCCGGAACATATCCACGACCTTTGTTGATTGTAATGTCTATCTGCATAGTTGCTTTTGAATCTAAATGGCAAATAACCAATTCAGGATTTAACACTTCAAATC
>OGZB01001479.1_pt1 | contig 13415 bp, 10 predicted proteins | sample 1576691 | NCBI WGS metagenome assembly OGZB01 (sample SAMEA3541479, study PRJEB24748) | human gut metagenome | biome: human gut; feature: human-associated habitat; material: faeces | place: China | collected 2012
AGATCGTCGATTCCAAGACCGTCGTGTGGAACGGCCCGATGGGCGTGTTCGAGGTCCCGACCTTCGCTGAAGGCACCAAGGCCGTGGCCCAGGCTCTCGTCGATGCCACTGCTGCCGGCGCATTCACCATCGTCGGTGGTGGCGATTCCGCTTCCGCAGTGCGCAACCTCGGCTTCCCGGAGGATGGCTTCTCGCACATCTCCACCGGTGGCGGCGCCTCCCTCGAGTTCCTCGAGGGCAAGGAACTGCCGGGCCTGAAGGTGCTCGACTGATCTCAGAATCATGAAGGGGTGCTTCCTCATCAGTGGGTGGGGGAGCACCTTTTGCGTATTTCGCATACAATGTCACAAGAACGACCTTTCGCTTTGACGAGCACGGACGGGAGACGACGAATATTATGGGGCCGAAACGGATTCCTTTGGTGGCCGGAAACTGGAAGATGAATTTCGATCATCTTGAAGCGACGTATTTCGTACAGCAGCTTGCATGGAATCTTCGGGCCATCCATTTCGACTACAAACGTTGCGAAATCGCATTGATGCCGTCATTCACCTCACTCCGCAGCGTGCAGGTCGCCGTCGAATCGGACAATCTGAAAATCCGCTACGGGGCCCAAGCCGTCTCAGTCACCTCGCAGGGAGCGTTCACCGGCGACGTCTCCGCCGATATGATCGCCCATCTCGGCTGCTCGTACGTGATCGTCGGCCATTCGGAACGACGCAAATACCATCCCGAAGACGACGCGAACATCGTCGACCAGGTGAGGGCCGTGCTTGCTGCCGGCATGCAGCCGATACTTTGCGTCGGAGAAAGCTACGAGGAACGGCGCAAAGGCATAGAGCTCGATTTCGCGGTCGGACAGGTGCACGACGTGACGCGGGACCTGTCCGATGAGGAGGCCGCGAAGCTGATTGTGGCGTACGAGCCGGTATGGGCGATCGGCACCGGCATGGTGGCTACGCCTCAGTCGGCACAGGACGCGGCCAGGGCGATCCGAAACGACCTGTCCGATACGTTCGGAACACGGATCGGCGAAACGGTGCGAATCCTGTACGGCGGTTCGGTGTCCTCGAAAAACGCGGTGGAACTGATCAACGAGCCGGATGTGGACGGCTTCCTGATCGGCGGCTCCGCGTTGAAGGTCGATGAACTCACACGCATCTGCAAGCTGACATTGGAAACAACCGCCTGAAAACTTTTAAAAAGCATGGTTGGACGCTCGATTTTTTCAACACCATGCGCTATTATCAGAAACAGTGTTTACGAACTGGAGGTTCACCCGTGTCCGCTATGGCTACTGTCAAGCTTGTGCTGCAGATTCTTCTTGTCATCCTCAGCCTCTTGCTCACCTTGCTTATCCTTATGCACAAGGGTAAGGGCGGCGGCTTGTCCGACATGTTCGGCGGCGGACTCACCCAGAATGCGGGTTCCTCCGGTGTCGCGGAAAAGAACCTGAACCGTTGGACCGTCATCATCGCATTGCTGTGGGTGGCCATCATCATCGCCCTCGGTCTGATGACGAAATTCAACCTCATCTGATTGACGTAATTTGGTTTGGCCCATGACCGGCTTCACGGTCATGGGCCAAACTTGTCTCCGGCTAGATTGCTCCCGCAAAGGATTTAAATGACTTCGACAAACAACACATATGATGACGTGACCATGGTCGTCGCCGATCTGGACGGCACACTGCTGCACGACGGAGAGACTTTCGAGGACCGTTTCCTGACGCAACGATCCATTGACAGCATCAACCGCATGCACGACGCCGGCATCAAATTCGTGGTGGAGACCGCGCGACCGGTCAGCACCGGCTACTCGTTCGTGCAGAAGCTTCCGGTTGACGCCGTCGCCTATCTCAACGGGGCGCTGTTGGATTTCAACCCCGCCTCGTCCGATTACGATATGCTCACCTCACCGACACTGCCGAAGGACGGACATCTGCAGAAGATCGGATTCTCTTCGAAGAGGGCCTGCGAGGTCTGCAAGTACCTGCTGGAGGAACTGCCTGGCATGGAAGTGGGCATCGTCATGGATGATGTCAGGTACACGAATTTCGACGTCACGAAATACTGGAAGACGCAGACCTGGCGATACACGGATTTCGATGACGTTCCGGACGGCACCGCGGACAAGCTGATTCTGTTCCCGAACGAGGAGCAGTGGAAGCGTGTGGGACGGCTCATCCCCGACGATTTCGACGTGCATATCTCCGAAGGCTCGCTGTGGATGCTGATGAATCCGCAGGCCAATAAGGAGCATGCATTGAGCATCCTCGCCGATCGCATGTCGACGCCGTTGTCACGGACCGTCTCATTCGGCGACGATTTGGTGGACATCGCCATGCTTCGTGAATCCGGCAGGGGAGTGGCCGTGGCCAACGCGAACCCCGACGTGTTGAAAATCGCCGATGAGATCTGCCCTTCGAACAATGATGACGGCGTGGTCCAATGGGTTGAGAACAATCTGCTTTGACCGACCCCCCCCCATGGAGTCTTTTCACGGAATTGAACTCATTCATGCAGCGGCATGAAACACATCCACCAAAATTGAACTCTTTGTCTTTCTTGGTGTCCTGTCGTGCTATTCTTTGAACTAGCTTTTGTTTAAATTGAACTGGAAGGATAGGCATGACGGAATCATTCTCGACCAGATTGAATGATGCCATGGCATTGCGCGAGCTTAAACAGATTGATTTCGTTCATGCTGCGGAAAAGTTCAATATCAAGCTCGGCAAAAGCCATATGAGCCAATACGTCAGTGGCAAAACCGTTCCCCGTGCCGATATCGCGCATTTCCTTGCCGCGTATCTGCGGGTCAACGAGGATTGGCTGATGGGCAAGGATGTTCCCATGGAAGAGCATGCCGCGATTTTGCCGGATTTTGCCGGTGAACAGCCCGACCATGTTGACGATGCATCCGAGCAATCGACAGAAGGAAGAACCATGCGCACTTTTACGAAATCCCACAAGCTCGACAACGTGCTGTACGACGTCCGTGGACCGGTCGCCGACGAGGCCGTGCGCATGGAGGCCGCCGGCACGCACATCCTGAAACTCAATATCGGCAATCCGGCACCGTTCGGCTTTCGCACGCCGGATGAAGTGGTCTACGACATGTCGCAGCAGTTGCCCGACACGGAAGGCTATTCGCCGTCGAAGGGCCTGTTCTCCGCGCGCAAAGCCATCATGCAGTATGCGCAGCTGAAGAACATCCCCAACGTGTCCATCGACGACATCTACACCGGCAACGGCGTCAGCGAACTTATCAACCTGTCCTTATCCGCGTTGCTGGACAACGGCGACGAGGTACTCGTGCCGTCGCCGGATTATCCGCTGTGGACAGCTTGTGTGAATCTGGCCGGCGGAACCGCGGTGCATTACGTCTGCGATGAGGATTCCGAATGGTATCCGGACATCGACGACATGCGTTCCAAGATTACCGACAAGACCAAGGCGATCGTCATCATCAATCCGAACAATCCGACCGGCGCGCTGTATCCGAAGGAAGTGCTTCAGCAGATTGTCGATCTTGCGCGAGAGCACCAGCTCATGATCTTCTCGGATGAGATCTACGACCGTCTGGTCATGGATGGGTTGGAGCACATCTCCATCGCGTCCCTTGCGCCTGACCTGTTCTGCGTGACGTTCTCCGGATTGTCGAAGTCCCATATGATCGCCGGCTGGCGTGTCGGCTGGATGGTGCTGAGCGGCAACAAGCGTCTCGCCAAGGATTACATCGAGGGTCTGAACATGCTGGCCAACATGCGTATGTGCTCGAACGTGCCTGCGCAGTCGGTGGTGCAGACCGCATTGGGCGGCCATCAAAGCGTCAAGGATTATCTGGTGCCCGGCGGCCGCATCTACGATCAGCGCGAATTGGTGTACAACATGCTCAACGATATTCCAGGCATCACCGCGGTCAAACCGAAAGCGGCGTTCTACATCTTCCCGAAGATCGATGTGAAGAAGTTCAACATCCATTCCGATGAGCAGTTCGCGCTTGACCTGCTGCATGACAAGCATATCCTCATCAGCCACGGCGGTGCGTTCAACTGGCAGGAGCCGGACCACTTCCGTGTGGTCTATCTGCCTCGCATCAGCATGTTGAAGGAGACCATCGGCGAAATCGGCGACTTCTTCAGCACGTATTGGCAGGCTTGATTTTCGGTTCGCTTTTCTTTCGATTATGGCCGCGATTTGATATCGCGGCCTTTTTGTCTTTCCGTATGTCTTCTGCGCGTATTATTTCGGCATACGAAAAAGAGGTCTCCATCAAAAGATGGAGACCTCTCGGCTTTTATCCGTTTAACGGTGCTGTATCAGCGAATGATTCAGCCGTTGACGCGGTCGATGCCAGCCTGGACGTCGGCGAGGACGGTGTCCCAGGACTTGATGAAGGCTGCGACGCCGTCAGCTTCCAGCTTGTCGGTGACATCCTTGATGTTGATGCCCAGATCGGCGAGCTTGTTCATGATGGCGTGGGACTCTTCGTAGGTGCCCTTGATGGACGGAGCGCCATTGCCGTGATCGGCGAGAGCGTTCAGGGTCTTCTCCGGCATGGTGTTGACGACGAACGGAGCAACGAGCTCGTCGACGTACTTGCAGTCGGAGTAGGCGGCGTTCTTGGTGCCGGTGGAGGCCCACAGCGGACGCTGCTTCTTGGCGCCCTTGGCTTCAAGAGCAGCCCAACGCGGATCGTTGGCGAACTTGTTCTCGAACAGCTCGTAAGCCAGGCGAGCGTTGGCCACGGCGGCCTTGCCCTCGAGAGCCTTGGCTTCGTCAGAGCCGTTGGCTTCCAGCAGCTTGTCCACAGCGGTGTCCACGCGGGAGACGAAGAAGGAAGCGACGGAGCCGATGTGCTTCAGGTCGTGGCCGTTGGCGTCAGCCTGGGCGATGCCCTCGATGTAGGCGTCGATGACCTGCTCGTAACGCTCCAGGGAGAAGATCAGGGTGACGTTCACGGAGATGCCCTTGGCCAGGGTGGCGGTGATTGCCGGCAGGCCTTCGAGGGTGGCCGGAATCTTGATCATGGCGTTCGGACGGTTCACCTTGGCCCAGAGTTCCTCGGCCTGCTTCTCGGTGGCCTCGGTCTCGTGAGCCAGACGCGGATCCACTTCGATGGAGACGCGGCCGTCAACGAAATCGGACTTCTCGGCAACCTCACGGAAGATGTCGGTGGCGTTGCGCACGTCGGTGGTGGTGAGCTCGCGCACGGCGGTCTCAACGTCGACCTTGCCCAGTTCCTTCAGCTGCGGATCGTACGGGCCGACCTCGTGCAGAGCCTTCTGGAAGATGGACGGGTTGGTGGTCACGCCGACAACGTTCTTGTTGGCGATGAGATCCTGCAGAGAGCCGGACTCGATGCGGGAGCGGGACAGGTCGTCCAGCCAGATCGAGACACCGGAGTCAGAGGTGCGCTGAGTTGCTTCAGTCATTGTTTTTTCTCCTTGATACCTTTTTGGATCAAATCTTGTTTATCGGTGAAAGGGGAGGGGCACATGCTATCGTGTCCCTCCCCGTATCATCACTTGGCGGCTTCGACTTCCGCGATGGAGGCCTTGGCGGCTTCCACAACGTGCTCGGCGGTGATGCCCAGATCGATCATGTTCTGAGCGCCATCACCCTGCAGGCCGAACTGCTCGATGGACACCGGCTTGCCGTAGGAGCCGAGGTACTTGTACCACGGCATGGCAACGCCGGCCTCGACGGAGACGCGGGCCTTGACGGCGGCCGGAAGCACGGCCTCCTTGTATTCGGCGTCCTGCTCCTCGAACCATTCCACGCACGGCACGGACACGACGCGGGCCTTGATGCCCTCGCCGGCCAGGGTCTTGGCAGCGGACACAGCCCACTGGACTTCGGAACCGGTGGCCATGATGATGACGTCCGGGGTGCCCTCGGTGTCGACGAGCACGTAAGCGCCCTTCTTCACGCCGTCCTTGGCCTTCTCAGCGGTCTCGGCGAGAACCGGGACGCCCTGACGGGTCAGAACCATAGCGGTCGGCAGGGTGTTCTTCTTCTCGAAGAAGTAACGGTAGGCTTCAGCGGTCTCGTAAGCGTCGGCCGGACGAGCGACCTCGAGCTGCGGGATGGCGCGGAAGGAAGCCAGATGCTCCACCGGCTGGTGGGTCGGGCCATCTTCGCCGACTGCGACGGAGTCGTGGGACCACACGTACAGGTTCGGAATCTGCATGAGGGCGGCCAGACGCACGGCGGAACGCTCGTAATCGGAGAACATGAAGAAGGTGCCGCCGTACGGACGGGTGTGGGAGCCCAGCAGGATGCCGTTGGTGATGGTGCCCATGGTGAACTCGCGCACGCCGAAGTGGAGCTGACGGCCGTACTTGCTGCAGTTCGGCCACTGCTTGGTGGCGCACTCAGCCGGGGCGAAGGTCTCAGCGCCCTTGAGGTCGGTCTTGTTGGAGCCGCCGAGGTCGGCGGAGCCGCCCCAGAGTTCCGGCATGACGGCTGCGATAGCGTTCAGAGTGGAGCCGGAAGCGCCACGGGTGGCGACGTTCTTGCCGACTTCGAAGGTGGCCTCGAGGTCGTCGATGGCCTTGTCGAAGCCTTCCGGAAGCTCGCCGGCCTTGATGCGGTCGTACAGGGCAGCCTTGTCCGGGTTGGCCTTGCGCCATGCGTCGTACTTCTCGTCCCATTCCTTGTGGGCTTCGAGACCGCGCTCGGCGACCTTGCGGGCGTGGGCGAGGGCCTCTTCGTCAACGTGGAAGGACTCCTCCGGGTCGTAGCCGAGGAGCTTCTTGAGACCGGCGACGGCCTCGGCGCCCAGCTTGGAGCCGTGGGAGGACGGGTCGTTGGTCTTGCCTGGGGTCGGCCATGCGATCAAGGTGTCGACCTTGATGAGCTTCGGCTGGTTCGGGGCGGCGGCGCGGGCCTTGGCGATGGTGTCGGCCAGGCCTTCGACGTCCTCCTTGTAGGAGCCGTCAGGCTGGATGAAGCTGAACTCGTCGGTGTACCAGCCGTATGCCTGGAAGCGCTTGAGCACGTCCTCGGCCAGCACCAGGTTGGTGTCGCCTTCGATCTGGATGCGGTTGGCATCGAAGATCACGGTCAGGTTGCCGAGCTGCTGGTTGGCGGCGAGGGAGGCGGCTTCGCCGGAGATGCCCTCTTCGATATCGCCTTCACCGCAGATGACCCAGATGTTGTGGTCGAACGGGGACTCGCCTTCCGGAGCTTCCGGATCGAGCAGGCCACGCTGGAAACGCTGGCCATAGGCGAAGCCGATGGCGGAGGCGAAGCCCTGGCCCAGCGGACCGGTGGTCATTTCGATGCCCGGGGTCAGGCCGTATTCCGGATGGCCCGGGGTACGGGTGTCAGCGCCGCCACGGAAGTTCTTCAGATCGTCCAGGGTCAGGCCGTAGCCGGAGAAGTACAGCTGGACGTACTGGGTGAGGGAGGCGTGGCCACCGGAAAGAATGAAGCGATCGCGGCCTTCCCAGTTGGGGTCGTTCGGATCATGCTTGATGAAGTGCTGGTACAGGGTGTAGGCGATAGGCGCCAGGGAGACGGGGGAACCCGGGTGGCCGTGTCCCGCACGCTCAACCGCGTCGGCCGACAGGACCTTGGCCATCTTGATGGCGCGTTCGTCCAGCTCGGTCTCCTTGAATTCGGTCATGGATTACTTTCCTTCCAATTGGTCGGGCCGCGTATCCGGCTTGTGCCGAGCGCTCGACGCCCTCACATTGCGTTTCCCATAGTAGCGATGTGAGGTGACGTTGTGGTGAAATTTTGGCGTGTTTTGGTAGTTTGTGTGCTGTTAGCGCTCACAATTAACATTCGCGTGAACTTCAGATGTTCGTTTGTCGATATATCTCCCAATGCCAGTCGCCGCAAGGCTTTGCCGCATGAAGGAAACTACTCTGGAAGCGAACCAATTAGCACTCCGGGCGCCGGAGTGCTAAAACATTAAAAGAAGTTTTCCGGGTACGTCTCATCAGCACCGTCAAACATAAGGCGTACCGGCACACACCTATGCATAAGGAGGCGCGCATGGCGCAATCAAGACGCATGCTGGTGTTGCGTGCCGTGGTCGAGGATTACATCCGTTCTCAGGAACCGGTGGGTTCCACCACACTGACCCGGGATCATGACCTCGGCGTCAGCTCCGCCACCGTGCGCAACGACATGGCGGCCTTGGAAGATGAAGGCTATCTTATTCAGCCGCACACTTCGGCCGGCAGGGTGCCGACCGAAAAAGGGTACCGTTACTTCGTCGACCGTTTGGCGACGGTCGTTCCGCTATCGGAGGCCCAGCGCCGCGGCATCAACAGCTTTCTGTCCGGATCGGTCAATCTGCAGGACACGCTGCAGCGGGCCGCCCGGCTGCTGGCGCAGATCACCGGACAGGTCGCCGTCGTGGCCGCGCCGTCACTGTCGAAGTCGACATTGCGGCATATCGAAATCGTGCCAGTGTCCATTAATACGCTGCTTGCCGTAGTGATCACCGATACCGGCCGTGTCGCGCAGCATATCCTCAACGTCACGAAATTGCCGGACGTGACGACGCTCACTCATCTGACCAACGAGATCAACACGCAATGCTCCGGCGTTTCGCTGACCCGCACGGCCGATTGCGTACGACAGATGGGAGCGCGCAAGGAATACCATGCGATCAGCACGCTTGCGGAAACGCTTGCGCAGGCCTTTGATGGCATGGCGGATGACGAACGCGCGAGCGAATTGTACATGGCGGGCACTTCACGGCTTGCGCATCAACGCACGATGGCCGACCTGGCCCCGCTGTTCGACGCGTTGGAGGAGCAGGTGGTGCTCATGAAGTTGATGAGCTCGCTGAGCGAAACCACGCAATCCGACGGCGTCGGAGTGGCGATCGGTTCCGAAACGCACACGCCCGGTTTGCTGCACGCCTCAGTGGTAACCAGTGGCTACGGGCGTACCTCCGCGGCCGCCACGGACGGCGCGACGCATGCGGCCGCATCATCACAGACGGAAAATCAAAGCGGTGATGATACGCAGCAGACGGGCGAACCGGTCGCATTCGTCGGATCGATCGGGCCGACGCATATGGACTACGCGGCGACCATGGCCGCCGTGAGGGCGGTCGCCAGATATCTGACGGCGTTCCTCGCCCACGATGAAGGTCAGCCGGCCGACTGACCCCGCCTTATGGCACAATGACACGCAGAACCAACAGGGAGAAAGAATAATCGTGACGGACTATTACGAAGTGCTGGGCGTCGACCGTTCGGCAAGCGACGACGAGATCAAAAAGGCGTATCGAAAGATGAGCCGCAAATACCATCCCGACATCGCAGGTCCGGAATTCGAAGACAAGTTCAAGGAAGTCAACAACGCGTACGATGTGCTGTCGGATCCTAAGAAACGGCAGATGTACGATGCCGGCGTCGATCCAAACGATCCGAATGCGGGCGGCATGCACGGTGGCGGATTCGGTGGCGGATTCGGCGATATGGGGGACATCTTCAGCATGTTCACCGGTGGCGGATTCGGTGGCACCGGCGGTGGACCGACTCCGCGCACCCAGCCGGGGCGTGACGCGCTTGTTTCCGCGACCATCGATTTGAGGACGGCGGTGTTCGGCGACACCACGCACGTCAAGGTCAACACGTTCGGCCTGTGCCAGGAATGCGGCGGCACCGGCTGCCAGAACGGCACACAGCCCACACAATGTCCCGACTGCCACGGTCAGGGATATGCGCAGCGCGTGGTACGCACCATGCTCGGCCAGATGATGACCACCGCGCCATGCGAACGCTGCGAAGGCCATGGAACGGTCATCGAGAAGCCGTGCCCGTCCTGCCTCGGCCATGGCCGCGTGCGCGTCACCCGCAATGTCGGCGTCGCGGTGCCGGCCGGCGTGGCGAACAACACCCGTCTGCGTCTCGCTAATCAGGGTGAGGTCGGCGAAAATGGCGGCGTCGCGGGCGATTTGTATGTGGATATCCGCATCAAGCCGGATGACATGTTCACTCGTGATGACGACGATTTGCATTGTTGGATCAAGGTGCCGATGAGTTGGGCCGTATTGGGGCACGAAGTCGAAATCGACACCTTCGACGGCAGGCAGACGCTGGATATCCCAGCCGGCAGCCAGCCGGACGATACCGTGACGTTGAAGAACCTCGGCGTCACGCATCTCGACGACAAGAACGAGCGCGGCGATTTGGTGGCGCACGTAGTGGTGGAGATTCCTAAGAAGCTGTCCGATGACGAGCGGGAGCTGATTGAGCGGTTCGGCGAGATGCACGACACGGACGCCCAGCATGTTGCCGTGAAGTCCCGTCCGTCGTCCGGCGCGAAGAAGGGGTTCTTCTCCAAGCTGAAGGACGCGCTGCGCTAGTTTTCGCAATCCAATCGAATACGGGACATGTGAAAGAAGTCCGTATCCCAACTCATAACCTTGGGATACGGACTTCTTTCACATCTGGCGTGGCGGGTGATTCCCGCCTATTTGAGCAGCGACCTGCACATGGCGCGATACCGGCTCACATATCCTCCACCGAAGAACACGCAATGTCCTGCAATGGGGTAGAGCTGCCACAATGTGATGCGGTCCTGCCATCCGGCCTTAAGCGGATGCGCCGACTGATAGCCTTCGAGGATGTCCGTAAGATATGACATGCCGAACAGGTCGAGCATGGCAAGGTCTTCCTCACGGTGCCCACCGTGAGCCGCAGGATCGATAAGCACGGCTTCGACGTCACCGGAATCAGCAGTCCACATGACGTTGCCGCTCCACAGGTCGCCATGCACGCGTGCGGGCTTGTCGTTGGCGGCCTTGCCTAGGATGTCGGGCAAGGCGTCGATAACGGCTTCAGTCAGTTCCATGTCATAGTCGGTCAGTTCGCGACGTTTCATGCCGAGTCGTACCATCGGACGCAATCTGCCGTCCGCCAGATAGATGGCCACATCATCCCAGGCACCGGTATCCATCGGGACGGGATCCTGCAACGGCCCGAAATAGCAGGTGCCGTCGTATCCAGTTGGAGCGGAGCCAAAATGTTCGGCACCGGCATCATGCATATGAGCTAGCGCAACACCGAAATCGCGCGCGGCTTGGATGGTCGGACCGCAGGCGTTCACGCGTTCAATGTCGAGATAATCCTTGCCCCAGTCGTATACGTCGACCACGCGTGGGCCGCCCTGCGATTGCGCCTCGCCGAGCCATTTGAGGCCGCGTCCCTCGCATTCAAAGAAACCTTCGGGGCTGAATGCCCTGCTTTTGCGGTATTTGCCCATGTCGATGAGCCTTTCTCCCATGCCGGACATGCCGGCGTACTTTTGGCTCCATTGTGTGCATGGTTTGAGACAACTATGCCGGGATGCCTTGAAAACTAGACCCCTCTCGCTACTCTTGGTCACGGAAAAGCAGACGAAACCATATTTCTACGAACATAAAGAGGGTTCATGAATTTCTTCCAAGCGATTTTCCTTGGCCTGGTGCAGGCGTTGACCGAATACTTGCCGGTCTCTTCCAGCGCCCATATCCGTATCATCGGCGATTTGATGCTGGGCTCCGATCCGGGTGCCGTGTTCACCGCCATCATCCAGATCGGCACCGAGCTTGCCGTGATCCTGTATTTCCGTCATGACATCATCCGCATTCTCGGCGCGTGGTTCGGCTCCTTGTTCGGCAAGGAGGGCAAGGACTTCAAGAGCCGTATGGGCGCGCATAACCGCGACACGCAGATGGGTTGGTTCATCATCATCGGCACGCTGCCGATTCTGATTGCCGGTCTGTTGTTCAAGGACGCCATCGAAAGCACGCTGCGTAATCTGTGGATCACCGTTACCGTGCTGATTATCTTCGGTATTCTGCTGTGGGTGGTCGACGCCCGCGCCAAGCAGGTCAAGACCATGGATGAGATGACCTGGAAGGATGCGCTGATCTTCGGCATCGGTCAGATGCTGGCGCTGATTCCTGGCGTTTCCCGTTCCGGCGGCACCATCACCTTCGGCCGTGCGATGGGTTATACCCGTGAGGCTGCAGTGCGCGTGAGCTTCCTGATGGCCATTCCGGCCGTGTTCGGCGCGGGCATCCTCGAAGCCGTTTCCGCGGTCAAGGATGTGGCCGCAGGCAATGCGGGAATGTTCCCGGGCTGGGGTGCGACCATCGCGGCCACCATCGTGGCGTTCGTGGTCGGCTATGTGGTGATCATCGGCTTCCTGAAGTTCGTGTCCACCTTCTCGTACAAGGCGTTCGCCATCTACCGCATCGCGCTGGCCGTTGTCGTGGCTCTGCTGCTGATCTGCGGCGTGCTGCACCCGACGGAAGTCGTTGCCGCCGCGTAAGCGTGATTCGGCGTAAATAAAGCGAATCCCGGCCATCCGTAAGGTGGCCGGGATTTTTTTCGTCTGCGACCTCCTCCTGGAGGGGAACGACTCAGACGCCGTTGCGTAGAAGTGATTCGGCCTCACGAAGCAGTTCCTCGCAGGCAGGCATGCCATTCGAGGCGATTCGCTTCGCTCTCGCGTCCAAATCGTAATCATGTTCCAGACGAGCCAAATAGTCGCCGGCATGCATGTCTGACACCAATCCATCGGCGTCGGAATGCCATTGCATGGCCTTTCTGGTCAAATCTCCTTCAATAAGCGGATACTCGATTATTAAAGACAAGGCGCGCAGCAGCTCCAAAGTGCCTTGCATGCATTCGGTATTGGCACAGTAATGCGGTACGGATACCCATATGGATGTTGTCGGAAAGCCCGCTTCGGCGGCGAAGGCGTCAAGGATGTTGGGGATGCCCACCGGACCGTTGTATTCCCTGTCGGATTCGCATTCGCAGCCGCTTTTGGAGATGTCAAGCGGCAATGGCCGTGTGTGCGGGCATTCATCGAACATGGAGCCAAGCGTGATGACATCACTTACGTCATAGTCTTCTGCGACACGTAGCGTCTGCCTGCAGTATTCCTCCCACCGGTAATTGGGTTCGGGTGCGATTTGCGCAAGCAGGTGCAGCATGGGGGAGACGGCAATGTCATAGAAAGTCGTTTGCGGCCAGATGATGCGCTTACGCCCCTGCACGGAGCAGATCATGGGCCGGGCCACCTGATAGTCGTAGAAACCTTCGTTGTCAATATGGCGCACTTCCTGCGACTCATACCGGGACACCAAATGACGGACGACGTTCGTGGCCGCTTGGCTTGCATCGTTCCATCCTTCGAATGCGGCGATAAGTATCGTCCTGGGCATTGTGCTCTCCTCACACATGCTTTTAATGTATACCGAAAACGGGTGGTGTGACACGCGCTTCAGCCATCGGTGAATACGAATAAACCAAACCGCGACACGCTGACTTGCAAATTACACGAATGTGGTTATAGTAGATACTCGTGCTCACGCAGTGAATCTGCTGGAGACATGCGGACATAGCTTAGTTGGTAAAGCGCAACCTTGCCAAGGTTGAGACCGCG
>OGZB01001488.1_pt1 | contig 13359 bp, 12 predicted proteins | sample 1576691 | NCBI WGS metagenome assembly OGZB01 (sample SAMEA3541479, study PRJEB24748) | human gut metagenome | biome: human gut; feature: human-associated habitat; material: faeces | place: China | collected 2012
GGTTGATAGATTTGAGTTTACGACCGTCCATGAGGAACGACGTCCCCGTATTGGTGACGCAGGCGGCCAGATTTTCCAGGCCCAAGTCGATAGCCAGGACACGGTCTGGCGAAGCTTTCACCGGCTCTGGGTCCTCTAGGTAACAATACTGAATCTTGAAATACCGTCCGCCATACATGGGACAGATGCGGACTTCTTGAATCGTCTTCTCCTTCATCCTGTCGGGAACAGGAATCCGAATCCGATGGCCGTTATGGATTTTCGCATATTTCCGACTCAGCGGCACTGTCAGGAACCCATTCTTGATGTTGATAGCGTTCGTCGACAAGACGAGATGGAACCATCCCCCTTTTTCACGATAGTGCGGCAGGCGGACATCTTTCGACTGATAGTCACCTACCTTGACTTTCTGCAAAAGCCCGAAAAAGGACCGAAAACTGCGGTCGGCTATTTTCAATATCTGCTGGGCTACACCGGCCTGCAACAAGCCATAGTTTTCATTTTCCTTGCAAATGGGGTAACTTTCTTCGTACCGCAAGAATTGATGGGTATCGAAGTAATGCTGCCGAATCGTATAGACCCCTACATTGTACAGGTTATTGCTGTATTGGCACATCTCCCGGAGCATCGTATAGTCTTGTTTCGCCAAGCCACGGATGACATTCGATTGCGTCAAGTACATCTGGGATTCACCTCCTCTGTCATCTTTCATTATACCCTAGCCGAGGTGAAAAGGCTAAGACAGAAAAGACATAGGGTGGATTTTGCAGGCATCGAACCTGCGAAATCCATTGCCATTCATCCCCTACCTAAGAGGAAGGAGTCTTCTGGCAAAACTGGGATAAAGAGGTTACTTCAATATCTTGTTATTGTAGCGCCGGATGTAGACGATATATTGCCCTTTCGCGTCTTTCTGGCCGTCAAAGGCGACAGTGATCGACACGTCATCCTGGGTCCATTCGACTTCTTTATCACTCTGTTTGACTGGGAAGTTTTCCATATTGGAATAAATCGTCGCTACCAGGCGGGAATAAATGCTCTTGGCTGTCGCCTTGTCAGTCGTCTTAAAGTAATTATCGAAAGCCAGGACCTTGCCCTTGGCCGACGTATCGGCCGAGAAGATTTCGATGCCTTCCGTAACGGATACGTTCTTGACGACCGACGTCCGTTCAGCCCGTTCCGTAAAGGATACCGTGCTGCCGTAGAAAGTCCAGTCGGGCAGGATGGAGAAATTGGCATCGAAATCAGCCCGGGGCATACCGAGATAGACCGTCTGATACGCCGTGAGCGGGCTTTCGGCGATTTCATCGACAGACTGGTTGTAGTCAAAAGCACCGGCCGGGGTCGCCAATGCCGCCCATAACAGGGTTGCTGCCATTAATTTTTTACAGGTCATGAGAATTCCTCCTTTACAGGAATGGCGTCAAGATCAAGCTGAACAAGGCGAAGACCAGACGCTGCAAGGGAATGAGGATATACGTGAAAAAAGGCGTCATCATCAGGGCGATGAGGATGAGGAAGCTGTAGCGTTCGAGGCTGGCCAGCTTATAGTTCCACGACGTCGGCAGGAAACACATGAGGACCCGCGAGCCGTCGAGAGGCGGCAAGGGAATCATGTTGAAGATGGCAAAGTTGACGTTGTACAAGACGATGAGGTGAAGGACCATGGGCAGGGCCGTCGTCGTAAAGAGATGGAGCTTGACAAAGATGACTTCAATGACCAAGGCGACGAAAGCCGTGATCAGGTTGGACACGGGACCAGCCAGGGATACACAGATTTCCCCTTTCCGCCAGTTCCGGAAATTGCCGACTTGGATCGTAACCGGCTTGGCCCAGCCGAACTGGGCGACGAGCAGCATGATCAGGCCGACCGGGTCGATATGAGCCACGGGGTTCAACGTAAGGCGCCCCATCAGACGCGGCGTATCATCGCCCATCCAGTCTGCCACCTGGGCATGGGCGTATTCATGGATGACCATGGCGATGAGCAGGCCGGGAATCCCGGCAATAATAGAAAGTATATTAAAATCGAACATAGAATTCTCCTTTCGTTAATATTTCTATTATACGGTATCTAGGAGAAGATAACAAGATGTGGCTAGGGGCTAGGGATTAGGGGCTAGGGGCTAGGGGTCAGGGGTTAGCCGCTGACTGCTGAGTGCTAAAAAAGGCGCTGTCTTCATGCGACAGCGCCTTTTTTCACCGCTTCCGGTATTCATATTCTACGTTTTGTTCGACGATGGCCGCTTTTTCTTCGATTTCGCGGATTTCGTTGATCATCTTCGTCACGAAGGTTTCATCCTTGATGGATTTCAGGTTGATGCGGACGCTGTAAAAAGCCGAGCGCATGGCTGCCCTGGCGTTCATGGTGGCAATGACACCGTCCGTGATGACCCAGGCGTTGCCGTAGCGGACGACTTGTTCCGCCAGCTGGAGGAGGACGAAGATGTCCTTGCCCAGTTCAAAGGGCGACAGGGCCGCATCCTTGAAGGCCTGCTGGACCTTGGCCGCCCGGTCCGGCGTATCCTTGGGCAGGCGGACGGCGCGGATGACGCCATCGAAGGCCGCCGCGTCTTCAGCGATGCCGTCGAGGTAACGCTGGCGAAGGCCGTGAGCCTTATCGCGGATGGATACCATGAGTTTCTCGATTTCATCGTAGCCCTTCTTGCCGATGGTCAGGTTGGCGACCATCTCTACGAGCGCTGCTGCCGAAGCAGCGGTCATAGCGGCGATGCCGCCGCCGCCGGGAACGGGTTCCTTGGAAGCCGTGACTTCCAGGAGCCCGTCGAGGGGCATGGATTGGAATTGTGCAAAATCCATCTTAGAACAATCCCGTAATGATGCCATTTTCGTCGATGTCCATGCGGTTGGCAGCCGGTACTTTCGGCAGGCCCGGCATGGTCATGATATTGCTCGTCTGGCAGACGATGAAGCCCGCACCGGTGCAGACGCGGACGTCTTTGACCGTGACCTTGAAGCCCTTCGGTGCCCCCAGGAGCGCCGGGTTATCGGACAGGGAATACTGCGTCTTGGCCACGCAAATCGGCATTTTATCGAGGCCAAAGGCTTCCAGTTCCTTGATCTGTTTCTGAGCGTTGCCTTCAAAGAGGACGCCGTCGCCGCCGTAGACTTTCTTGACGATAGTTTCCAGTTTTTCAGGAATCGAAGCGTTGACGTCGTAGAGCGGTTTGTACGGGGTCTTCGGCTGCTGCAGCAGTTTCAGGACTTTTTCGCCCATTTCGACGCCGCCTTTGCCGCCTTCGGCCCAGCAGTTGTTGAGGGCGACTTCGACGCCGTAATCTTCGCAGAGTTTCCGCAGCGTAGCGATTTCTTCATCTGTATCGCTGATGAATTTATTGATGCCTACGACGACGGGTACGTCGAAGAGGCGCATATTTTCGATGTGTTTGGCCAGGTTGGCAAAGCCCTTCTTCAAGGCTTCGACATTTTCTTCCTGCAAGTTCTTCTTGTCGACGCCACCGTGCATCTTCAGGGCACGGACAGTCGCAACGATGACGACGGCATCGGGTTTGATACCGGCGAAACGGCATTTGATGTCCATGAATTTTTCAGCACCCAGGTCGGCACCGAAACCGGCTTCCGTAACGGCGATATCGCCCATCTTCATAGCCAGTTTGGTTGCGACGACGGAGTTGCAGCCGTGGGCGATGTTGGCGAAGGGACCGCCGTGGACCAAGGCCGGCGTATGTTCGATGGTCTGGACCAAATTCGGCTTGATGGCATCTTTCATGAGGATGGCCATGGCGCCTGCGACGCCGAGCTGACGGGCTTTGACCAGATTGCCGTCCAGGTCATAGGCCACGGTGATGTCGCCCATGCGCTTCTTGAGGTCCATGAGGTCGCTGGCCAGGCAAAGGGCTGCCATGATTTCCGAAGCGACAGTGATCATGAAATGGTCTTCCCGCGGGAAGCCGCAGACTTTGCCGCCCATGCCGACGACGACGTTGCGCAAAGCCCGGTCGTTCATATCCATGACGCGTTTCCAAATGATGCGGCGCACATCGATGCGCAGGGCGTTGCCCTGATGGACGTGGTTGTCGATGGCTGCGGCCAAGAGGTTATTGGCTGCCGTAATGGCGTGCATGTCACCGGTGAAGTGCAGGTTGATATCTTCCATGGGCAGGACCTGGGAATAGCCGCCGCCAGCAGCACCGCCTTTGATGCCGAAGACCGGCCCCAGGGACGGTTCGCGCAGGGCGACGACAGCCTTATGGCCCATGTAGTTCAGTGCCTGGGCCAGGCCGATAGTGGTCAAGGTCTTACCTTCGCCAGCCGGTGTCGGCGTGATGGCCGTGACCAGGACCAGTTTCCCGTCTTCATTCTTCGACAGGCGCTTGATGGCGTCAAAAGAAATCTTTGCTTTATATTTTCCGTAGAGTTCCAAGTCATCATCGGTGAGGCCGACTTGTTTTGCAATGGCCGTAATCGGTTCCAATTTCGTCTGCTGTGCAATTTCGATATCGCTCAATACCTTTGCCATAGTAGTTGTCACTCCTGTTCTTTTCTTTGCATAAAAAAAGCCGCTCCGCTGGAAGGTTGCCCAGACGGTCGGCTTCAAGAAATCATGCTCCCCGTGGTAACTCCACTTCCGTCAGTCACATGATTATGGCTTCATTATACAAAAAAAGAACCCTCTGGTCAAGGGTTCTTTTTCAGGACATCTTACTGGATCACGCTGGTATCGAGGTGTTCAAAGCCCGTGAGCAGGCCTTTCACCTGATTGGCGATCTGCTGACAGCCGCCTTTTTCCCTGCTTTCGATGTTCAGCGGCATGTTCGGGTCGTGGAGGGACATGCGCAGCAGGGCCCAGCCGTTAGGGAATACGAGACGCACGCCTTCATAGGACGGCTTGGCGATGGCGATGCCCGCTTGAGCGGCCCGTTCTTCAAACTGTTTAAGTACGTCAGCGCCGTAGGCCTGGACGTCGTCTGTGCCGGTGATTTTCAGGCGGAATTCGACGCCTTCCGCAGGATGGCCCAATTTGGCAATGAGGTCGCCGAGCTGTTTGCCTTCCTTCTTGGCTTTCGTCGCAGCGATGAGCAGTTTGACGGCCAGGTACGCGCCGTCGTCGAGGTAGTAGTTTTCACTCAGCGCGCCGTGCCCGGATGTTTCGATGGCCAGCGGCGAAACGGTGCCGGCCTTGTTGAGGCGGATACATTCGTCGATGACATTCTTATAGCCCCGCATATAGCGGTGATGGACCAGATGGAGTTCATCTTGGAGGAACGTCGTCAATTCGTCGGATGTGACCGAGTCGGTGACGATAGTGCTGCCGGGATAATCAGGCGCCAAGATGGCGGCCATCATGGCGATGAGGGCGTTGCGGTTGATTTCTTCCCCATCGGGCAGGACGGCGCTCATGCGGTCCACGTCGGTGTCGAAAATGAGGCCCAAGTCGGCTTTGTTGTCGAGGACGGCCTTGCGGATAGAGGCCATGGCATCGGCATTTTCCGGGTTGGGGATATGGTTGGGGAACATGCCATCCGGTTCGAGGAACTGGCTGCCCGTCGTATCGGCGCCGAGTTCCGCCAGGACCTTAGTGGCAAAGAAACCGCCGCTGCCGTTGCCGGCGTCGATGACGATGTGCATCCCTTCCAGAGGACGGTCGTACATGCCGGAACAGAGGCCGGCACAGATCTTACGGCGCAGGTGCAGGGCGTAGAGGTCGATCAGATCCAGCGAGGCAATGGCTGCCGATGATACGGCCATGGCCGACAGGCCCGAAGCCAGGGTCAGGACTTCTTTGACTTCGCTCTTTTCCAGGCCGCCGTCGACGGTAAAGAATTTCAGGCCATTGCGGTTATAGGGCAAATGGCTGGCCGTAATCATGATGGAGCCATCCATGTGGGTATCTTCAAAAATAATGGACATGAACATGGCCGGCGTCGAAGCCAGGCCGCAGTCCGTGACGTGGACGCCCTGACCGAGGAGGCCGCCGAATACGGCTTCTTTCATCATGCCCGCCGACACGCGGGAATCGTGTCCGACGGCAATGCGCAGGTCACTCGTCTGTTTATTCAGCTTCTTGGCTAAAAACTTGGCAAATCCAGCGGCAATGCGGTTGACCGCTTCCGGGACCAAGGTGACGTCTTCACCGGGAACGCCGGCGATGGCGACGCCGCGGACGTCACTGCCATTCTGTAATTTCATCATCGCTTCTGTAGTTATCATGTAGGGATGTTTCCTTTCTTCGATTTAGCGGACAGCGTCCGCTGCCTCTTATCATACTGAAAATCAGGCCAAAAGGCAAGCGTCGACAATGGCTTCTGCCGTCAGGCCGTACTCTTTCAAGAGGTCTCCGGCCTTGCCGGATTCACCGAAACAATCCTGGATGCCGACGTAAGCCTGGCGCGTCGGACAGCGGCGCGACAAGGTTTCTGCCACGGCGCCGCCCAGGCCGCCGATGACGCTGTGTTCTTCGGCAGTGACGACGAAGCCCGTCTTCCTGGCTGCAGCGACGACCAGGTCTTCGTCGAGCGGTTTGATGGCGGCCATGTCGATGACCATGACCTGACAGCCCCGATTGGCCAGGATATCGGCTGCTTTCAGGGCTTCCTGGACCATGAGGCCCGTAGCGATGACGGCAGCATCACAGCCGTCGCGCAGGACTGTCCCCTTCCCCCACTGGAAGGGACAGCCAGATTGATAGACGTCGTCGACTTTGGCCCGGCCCATGCGCACGTAGACCGGCCCGTCATGAGCGACAGCCGCCCGGATGACAGCTTCCGTTTCGGCGCCGTCAGCCGGACAGACGACGGTCATATTCGGCAGACTGCGCATGATGGCCATGTCTTCAACGGACTGATGGGTCGCCCCGTCTTCGCCGACACTGAGGCCGGCGTGGGTCGCACAGATCTTGACGTTGAGCTTTGGCAGGCAGATGGAGTTGCGAATCTGTTCAAAGGCCCGACCCGTGCCGAAGACGGCAAAAGTGCTGGCCAGGGGAATCTTGCCGCAAGCGGCGAAGCCCGCCGCCGTGCCCATCATATCCTGTTCCGAAATGCCCATATCGAAATAGCGTTCCGGTGCTACCTTTTTAAAAGCAATCGACCGCGTCGACGAACCCAGGTCGGCGTCGAGGACGACAATCCTCGGATTTTTATACAATTCCGTTTCTAAGAGATGCCCGTAGGCATCGCGCGTTGCCCTTGCCATCAGCCTTCGCCCCCTAATTCACGTAATGCCCGTTCACATTCTTCTTTCGTCGGCGCCTTGCCATGCCAGGACACGGCATTTTCCATGAACGATACGCCTTTGCCCTTGACGGTCTGGGCGATGATGACCGTCGGCTTCCCTTTTGCGGCCTGCGCCTGGTGCAGTGCAGCGCCGATGGCGTCGTAATCGTGGCCGTCGATTTCCAGGACGTTCCAGCGGAAGGCCCGGAATTTGTCGGCAATGGGCATGACGTCCATGACGTCTTCATTGGACCCGTCGATCTGCAGTCCGTTATGGTCGATGAACAGGGTCAGGTTGTCCAGTTTATACTGAGCTGCCGACATAGCCGCTTCCCAGATCTGGCCTTCTTCGATTTCGCCGTCGCCGGCGATGACGTAGACCCGCCAGTCCGCCCCGTCCAGCTTGGCCGTCATGGCCATGCCGTTGGCAGCAGACAAGCCCTGTCCCAGGGATCCCGTCGTCATGTCGATGCCCGGCGTCGTATTCATGTCGGGATTGCCCTGGAGCATGGCGCCGCACTGGCGCAGGTGCCACAATTCATCTTCCGGGAAAAAGCCCCGTTCGGCCAGCGTCGCATACAGAGCCGGTACGGTATGGCCCTTGGAGAGGACGAAACGGTCCCGGTCCGGCCAGTGAGGCCGCTTGGGATCGATCCGCATGACATCGAAATACAAGACTTGCAGCATATCGACGATGGACAAAGAGCCACCGGGATGACCGGACTGGGCCAGGGTGACCATCTTGACGATATCCTGCCGCACGTGAGCCGCATGACGGCTCAATTCTTTGCTATCCATGAGAAAGCCCCCTTTTGCCTTCCATTATAGCACAAAAGAGGTTGCCCGGCGGCAGCCTCTTTTGTGAGTTTGAAGTTTGCAGTTTGTAGTGGATGGTCATAAACTTGAAACCATCTTCTACAAACTCCGTACTACAAACTATAAAGAGAAATGGGCCTGCATGATGGCAAAAAGCTTCGTGCAACAGTCTCTTTTAAGTGGCTAGTGGTTAGTGGATGGCTTTAGATGTAAATGCCCATTGGCTCTCTTCATAGGAGAGCTGTCAGCACAGCTGACTGAGAGGTTCAACCTCTCCGGCCCTGCGGGCCACCTCTCCTATCAGGAGAGGCTTACGGTCTGCGACCTGCGGCCGCGGCCTTCGCAGTTCAGTTTCTTACGAGCCACGAGCCACGCTCACAACACATACTTCTCGATGGCTTCGGCGACGGCGCCTTCGTTATTGGTGGCGTCGGTGACGACGTCGCAGTACTTTCGGATGACGGGGTTGAGGTTATGGACGCCGACGGAAAGGCCGGCGGCTTTCAGCATGTCGATGTCGTTGATATTGTCGCCAATGGCCATGGTTTCTTCATGGGCTATGCCGAGGATATCTGCCAATTTCCACAGGCCCGCCCCTTTGTTGACGCCTTTGTGCATGAATTCGATATAACGGTTGCTGGAGAAACTGACCGTAATGTCGTCCAGCAAGGGACGGATTTCGGCATGTATCTGCTGCAAATAGTCGTAATCCGTATTAGTCACGATGAGCTTGCAGACTTCCTCTTTGCCGCGAATGAAATCGAGGTTCTCCGCCTCGACGGGCACGTAGCCCATGCGGCCATGAAGGAAGGCTTCTTCATCGGGCGTAATATTCGTGATGTAGACGACATCACGCGTATAGATATGCATACATTGGCCGTAAGCACAGCAGCGGCGGAAAATCCGGTCGGCCAGGTTGAAAGGAATCGGATCCCAGAAGAGGGAGCGGCTGCCCTTATTTTCCGTAATATTGGCCCCGTTAAAGCCGATGACGTACTGGTCCGCCTGGTCGTAGAGGCCCAGGGTCCTCAGGATGCCTTCGATGGAGCGGAAGCCCCGGCCCGTACAGGGAACGAATTTCACGCCTTTGGCAATAGCCGCCGTAATGGCTTCGATATTGCGCTGGCAAATCGTCGCGTCGCTGCTGAGCAGCGTTTCATCCATATCACAAGCAATGATTTTATACTTCATGTCGTCTCCTTTTCTATCGTAACGGCTGGGGCATAGTGGTCGTAAATCTTCCAGGCTGCAAGCGCTGCCAGACATTCAAAGATCCAGAAAGCGTGCCACACGCCGTCCGGACCATAAGCACGGCAGAGGAGCCACGCCGCTGGCAGGCTGATGACGACGTAGCGCAGCAGGGTAATGGCAAAGGACGGATTGCCCTTCCCCAGCCCCTCCAGGGCGCCAGACGCCGTAATGGACAAGGCCGACGGCACGAACCCCCAGGCAATGATGGTCAGGGCCGACGTGCCGGCTGCGATGGTTTCCTCACGAGAGGTAAACCAGCTCATGAGGACATCCGGTACGGCCAGACAGATGACCAGGCCCGCCGCCATGAACAGCCCGTTGAGGACCAGCGTCGTCCGGTAGATGCGGCGCACGCGGCCCAATTCCCCAGCCCCGTAATTATAGCCGATCAGCGGCCGTACACCTTGAATGATACCATTTGTCGGCATAGAAAGAAAGGTCTGGAGCTTATAATAGACGCCGAGGATGAAAATATAAGTCGGTGAAAAAGGCGCCAGGAGATGGTTCAGGGCGACGAGGAAGACCGACGACAAGCCCATGTTGAAGGCCGCCGGAATACCGATGCCATAGAGGTGCTTATCGAGTTCGATATCCCAATGGAGATGGCGGCGGCAAACTTCCACCCGCAGCGGGCGCCAGTGGCAGATAAAAGCGTAGAAGAGGAGATTCACCGTCTGGCCCAGGCCCATCGCCCAGGCTGCGCCTTCAATCCCCATGGCCGGAATCGGTCCCAGGCCAAAGATGAGAATCGGGTCGCCGATGATGTTGACCAGGCAGCCCAGGGACAAGCCGGCCATGGTGACCTGCATGCGTCCGACGGCCTGGAACATCTTTTCATAGACCAAGTCGACGCTGAGGATCGTAGAAAAGGCAAAGACGATGACCGCATAGCGCAGGCCCAAATCGATGAGTCCCGCGTCCTGCGTAAAAGCCCGTAAAAAAGCCGGCACAGCCCAGATACAGCCGGCCGTCATGACCAGGCCATGGACGACAGCCAGAAAGACGCCGTGTGTCGCGGCCACATCGGCCGTCCCTTTCTGTCCGGCGCCGAGGCAGATAGAAATGATGGCATTGAGGCCGACGCCGAAGCCGATGCAGACGGCATTGATGAAGTTCTGCATGGGAAAGACCAGGGACACAGCCGTCATAGCCTGTTCGCTGATCATGGCAACGAACAGGCTGTCGACAATATTATAGAGCGAATTGACGATCATCGACACGACGGCCGGCAGAGCCATGGATGCGATGAGCGGCAAAATCGCCCGTTCTTTCATAAAGGATTCGTCCATACGTCACCTTCTGCGGCGGTCGCGCAACCAGCGCCAGAGGGCGGCGGCGATTTTGATGACCAGGTAGAAGAGGAAGATATTCACTAACAGGCCGAGGATATCGGCACCCCAGCCCAGGGACCCCCAGCCGAAGAGATGGCTGAGCATACTGCCCAGGAACATGCCGCCGGCAAAGAGGCCGATGCCGCGCATGACGCTGCCCAGACGGGACGAAGAAGACGTCCGGCTGGTATTGGCCTGAGCCGTTTCGGCTTTACGTGCCTGGGTCTGGCCGTTCGGTTTCGTATTGCCCGGGCTGGGCGCTGTATTTTTCGTCGTCCCCGCTTTCGGAGTCACGGTCTTCGGCGCCGGTGCCGGCAGCGACTTGGGCGCCGATACGCGGGCACCGCCGCCTCCTTTGGCGGCTTGAACGGAAGACGGGACCGCCGGCAGGGCCAGGGCCGTCCACAAAGCAAAGACACAAACGGCGATAAAAGTCGTTTTTTTCATAACCAGGCTCCTTTATAACAAATGCTGCGATGTATCCGACCGCTTCAAAGCGCCCGGTCCCCCATGGGGAAACATGATATCATATAGATTCAGCGTCGACAGGTAAGCAGCCAGCTTGCCCTGTACGCTGGCCAGGGCTTCGTGGACGTCACAGATGCCGTAGCGATGATGGTACGGGCACTGGAAACCGCCGTCCAGGCAGCTGGTGATCATATTTTCCCGTTCCATGACGTTGATGATATCCATGAGGGTAATGTTGTGCAGATCCCGCGTCAGGCGGCATCCGCCTTGGGCACCGCGGATGATTTCGATGAAGCCGGCCCGTTCCAGTTTCTTGGAAATCTTGTAGGCGAATTGCCGGGGTACGAGCTGTTCGTCACTGATTTCCCGTATATTTTTCAGCTGTAAATCAGCCAGGGATCGTAAAATGCGGATAGCATAGTCTGTTTCTCTGGTAATAATCACGATGTAAGACGCTCCTTCTCATTCTGTATAGTTTAAGTCTATTATAACGTGAAATGACAAGAAATGCCAGTCGTAAATGCCTTGCGGTTCCCAGAAAAACCCGATATAATAAATAGTGTTTGCATGTTTTAGCTTTAACTACAGATGAGGTGTACTATGTCATTAATCGATGAAGTAAATAATCGCCGTACTTTTGCCATCATCTCCCACCCGGATGCCGGCAAGACGACGTTGACTGAAAAATTACTGCTCTACGGAGGTGCCATCCACCTGGCCGGTTCCGTCAAGGCCCGCAAGACGGCAAAGCACGCCGTTTCAGACTGGATGGAAATCGAAAAGCAGCGTGGTATCTCCGTCACCAGTTCGGTCCTTCAGTTCGACTATGAAGGCCATCATATCAATATCCTCGACACGCCGGGCCATCAGGACTTCAGTGAAGATACATACCGGACCCTCATGGCTGCCGACAGCGCGGTCATGCTCATCGACGTCGCCAAAGGCGTCGAAGCCCAGACCAAGAAGCTCTTCCGCGTCTGTAAAGAACGGGGCATCCCCATTTTCACCTTCGTCAACAAGATCGACCACTTCGGCCGCAACCCCTTCGACCTCATGGACGAAATCGAAGACATCCTGGGCATCCACGCCTACCCCATGAACTGGCCTATCGGCCTGAATGGCAATTACCAGGGCATCTATGACCGGGCTTCGTCGTCCATTGAACTCTTTGAAAAAGACACGACCCACGGCCAGCGCAAACTGGCATCGACCAAGGGTTCGGCAGACGACCCGATTTTCAAAGAACTCCTCGACGAAGACGTCCACCAGGGCCTCATCGACGACATCGAACTCCTCGATGAAGCCGGCGACGAATTCGACATGGAAAAGGTCAAGCGCGGCGAACTGACGCCGATGTTCTTCGGCTCGGCCATGACTAATTTCGGCGTCAAGCCTTTCCTGGAAGAGTTCCTGCGCATGGCTCCGAAACCGCAGCCGCGCAAATGCCTGGAAGGCGTCGTCGACCCGACATCGGACCAGTTCACGTCGTTCGTTTTCAAGATCCAGGCCAACATGAACCCACAGCACCATGACCGCATCGTCTTCATGCGCATCTGCTCGGGCAAGTTTGAAAAAGGCATGACCGTCACCCACCGCCAGTCCGGCAAGACACTGCGCCTCATGCAGCCCCAGCAGTTCCTGGCAACGGAACGGACCATCGTCGAAGATGCCTACCCGGGAGACATCATCGGTGTCTTCGATAACGGCACCATGGGCGTCGGCGACACCCTCTATTCGGGCAAGAAGAAAGTCACGTTCAAGGACTTCCCGACTTTCCCGCCGGAACTCTTCGCCCGCATCCGCGCCAAGGACTCGATGAAGCGCAAGCAGTTCCTCAAGGGCATGACCCAGCTGGCCCAGGAAGGGGCCGTCCAGATTTATGAAAACCTGGGCTCCATGGAAAGCTACATCGTCGGTGCCGTCGGGCAACTCCAGTTCGAAGTCCTGGAATACCGTTTGAAGCACGAATACGGCGTCGACCTGGAAATGAACCGTCTGCCTTACACGGTAGCCCGCTGGATCCAGACCAACGGCCACGACTACAAGGAATTGAAGAACATCGACAGCGCCATGATCGTCAAAGACCATAAACAGCGCGTCGTCCTGCTCATCGCCAACGAATGGCAGACCAACTGGATCGTCGAACGGAATCCGGAATTCACGTTCTGCACCACACCGGACCAGTTGAAAATAGAAGAAGAGTAGAAAAAAGGCTTGTCGCGTGCGACAAGCCTTTTTAAGTGGTTAGGGGCTAGTTGTTAGGGGTTAGGGGTTAGGGGTTAGGGGTTAGGGGTTAG
>OGZB01001501.1_pt1 | contig 13231 bp, 17 predicted proteins | sample 1576691 | NCBI WGS metagenome assembly OGZB01 (sample SAMEA3541479, study PRJEB24748) | human gut metagenome | biome: human gut; feature: human-associated habitat; material: faeces | place: China | collected 2012
GACATCGAGAACGCGAAAATGAGGGCCGCAGCCAGCGGCAGGACGGTGCTGAGCAGGTTTTGTTGTGACTTATGCCATTGGAATTGTATATAAATTTATCATTTTAAATTTTTATGCACATACACCGGCGACAATTGCTGTAATCTTTTTGTCCTGTTTCCCATTGGATATGCCTGGAGATTTTGTGCTATGTCTGCTGGCATCTGGTGTAGGACTTAAAATGAGAAAAAATGGATTCTGTCTGAACGAATAGGAAGGATGGATTAAAATTATGGGAAAAGGAATTTTTGTGACAGGCACCGGCACAGATATCGGAAAAACATATGTTACCGCATTGATCGTAAAAAAACTGGCAGATGCAGGAATCCGTACAGGGTATTATAAAGCGGCTTTATCGGGAGCCAAATCCATAGGTGATAGTGATGCGGGATATGTGAAAAAGATTGCCGGGATTACACAGGAAGATACCAGTCTGCTATCATATTTGTATCAAAATGCGGTATCTCCTCATTTAGCTGCTCAAATAGAAGGTAATCCAGTTGATCCAGAGAAAATAAAAAAAGATTTTGACAAGGTAAAGAGCAAATTCGATTATGTCACGGTAGAGGGAAGCGGCGGTATTGTCTGTCCCATCCGCTGGGACAAAGAACATAAGATTTTGTTGGAAGATATTGTAAAGGCGCTGAACCTGAATACGCTGGTGATAGCGGATGCCGGCCTTGGTACGATCAATGCGGTTGTTCTGACGATAGAATATATCCGGAATCATGGAATGGGTGTAAAAGGAGTGATCCTAAATCATTACGTGGGTGGAATCATGCATGAAAAATCATGAATAATAGTCTTTTCAAGAGTATAACCAAAGGAAACATGATCAAAGACAACTTGACCTTTAGTATCTGTCAATTCAGCTGTCTTACCTGATTCGTCATCCATGTCTCATCTCTCCTTCCAGACTGTGTATCTTATCCCGGCAGGCATGCAATTGATATAGAAAAACTGAAGAAGATTTATAACTAGGGGAAAAAGGGAACTTTACTATGGTAAGGGACCCTTTTTTTCATTTGTGGGAAAGTAATGGCTGGTTGCATTCCTTATAGAATCTGGCGTATAATAAGATCACTGAACTAACAGAAAACAGGAATAATGATTGTAATGAAAGAGAATCAAGACTGTAACTTACAAAGTGTATATCAGCAGATAGTGGAAATTTCAAAAAAATATCAGGTAAAAAAAGTAGTATTATCTGGATCACGTGCGCGTGGAACTAATATGCCCAAAAGCGATATCGATCTGGCAATTTATGGATGTGCAGATTTTGGAGGTTTGTCGGATAGTTTAAATGAGGATCTGTGGTCGCTTTTAAAGCTGGATATTATCAATATGGATGATAAATACGTGTCAGCTGAATTGGTATCCGAGATAGAGAAAGATGGGGGTGTTTTATATGAAAAAGTTTGATCAGTATGTTGGAGTGTTTGTTTTGTTGGAACAGCAGATCCGTGCCCAGTATGGAGATGAGGTGTTAGAGCAGCTATGACAAAGTGGTATCGTGCGTGTGTGAACTACATTCATTCTGTGCCGGAATATAACTGTGCGCTCGAACAGGAACGATTTACGGAAAAAGCCGCAATTGCAGCAATACATAAATTAAAACGCTATTATGATGAAAAGCATTTTGTAAAAGATCCGGATTATATGGTGCGGATGGATCGGCTGCTTTCGGTGATTAAGGATCATGAGACGGATGAAGAGATGGATCAGTGGAAGGTCTGGCTGAAATATTTTGTCACTATGGGTGGCGGTGAGTGGAATGAATTCTGGGGAGATGTGAAATAAGAAGAAAACAGCAGGGAATTTATGATGGATATCATAGATTTCCTGCTGTTTCTGCATAAAAGGATGTTGATACATCGTATGTTGAGGTTTATGATTTTGGGAAATATTCTACAAATCAAATATTTCAAAGCGTTAAGATGTTACAGTTAAAAAGCCAATCATACAGAAAAATGATGATGAGAGATAATCTGCTTGCGAAATAAGAAAAAGGATGTTAACATAATAGCTATCGGAAAAGTTTGGAGAAAGAAAAATAAAAAGATCGGAGGTGAAAGAAGGATGACACAGGAAGATATTGTGATTTTATCACAGTTGTTAGATCAGAAATTTGAACCTGTATACACAAGGCTTGATTTACTGGAGAGTGATGTCAGGGAACTCAAAAGTGGAATGTCTGAAATAAAACAGAGAGTAGCCAGTGTGGAACAGAAAGTAACGGAACTGGATCAGAGAGTAGCCAGCGTGGAACAGAAAGTAACGAAGCTGGAACAGAAGGTAACGGAACTGGATCAGAGAGTACGCCCCACCCCTGCGGCGGGGACAGGACCCGCCCCTGCAATCCTGCGGGTATCGTTCCGCCTCCTGAACAACGTAGGGGCCGATGCCCACATCGGCCCGCTGATCCGGCCGCAGATTGACCGCGGGCGGGTGTGGGCCCCCGCCCCTACGGCTCTGCAATGACGGCGTCCCCCCGCAAAATATGGGGGCGGCGCTTTTACGCCTTCTTGGGCGGGTGGAGCCACCGGCCGAAGCGGTAGTAGAGCAGGATGGCCACGGAGGTGACCGCCCAGGTGATGGGGTAGCTGGCCTCCACAGCCAGCAGGGTGTGGTGGGCGGGCACGACGGTGAACAGCCACAGCAGCCGCAGGCCGCATACCCCGAAGACCGAGATGAGCATGGGGGCTACCGACTTGCCCGCCCCCCGGATGGCTCCAGTGAGCAGCTCGATGAGAATATAGGTGATATAGCAGGGGGCCAGGAAGCGCACCATCTCCACCCCCACCTCCAGTACGTCGGGGTCGGGGGAGAAGATGGCCAGCAGGGGCTGGGCCAGCAGGAAGAAGGCGGTGCTGAGCAGGATGGTGAAGCCCGCCGTCATGGCCACCGACACCCGGACGCCCTTTTTCAGGCGCTCATACTCCCCGGCGCCGTAGTTCTGCCCGGCAAAGGTGGTGATGGACTGGGCCATGGCGGTAATGGTCATCCAGAAAATGATATCCATCTTGCCGTAGGCGGTCCAGGCGGCCACAGCGTCGGTGCCAAAGGAGTTGATGGAGGCCTGTATGACGATATTGGAGGCGTTGTACATCACCGACTGGAGGGCGGTGGGCACACCGATCATCAGGATGCTGCGCATGGGCATGGCATAGATGCGCAGCCGCTTGGGAAAGAGCTGATAGGAGGTCATCTCGGAGCGCATGAGTGAGATCACCACCAGCACGGCGGACAGAAGCTGAGAACAGATGGTGGCGATGGCCACGCCGGCCACCCCCATATGGAACACTACCACCAGCAGCAGATCCAGCACAATGTTGCACAGGGATGCGGCCATGAGGAAGTAGAGGGGCCGCCGAAAGTCGCCGATGGCCCGCAGCACGCCGGTACCCATGTTGTAGATGACGTTGGGCACCATACCCAGGAAATAGACCCGCAGATAGAGTATGGCCCCGGGCAGGGCATCCTCGGTGGTGCCCATGGCCCGCAGGGCCCAGGGGGTGAGGACAAAGCCCGTCACCATAAAAAATGCGCCGATGAGGATGCTCAGCAGCATGGCGGTGTGGACGCACTCGTGCACCTCGTCCCAGCGGCGGGCGCCGAAGTGCTGGGCGATGGCCACCACCGCTCCGGCCGCCAGGCCGGTGAAGATGCCCACCGTCAGGTTGACGATGACGGAGGTGGAGCCCACGGCGGCCAGGGCCACCTTGCCCACGAACCGGCCCACCACCAGGGTGTCCACCGTATTGTAGAGCTGCTGGAAAAAGGTGCCGAACCACAGGGGGAAGAAAAAGGCGAGGAGTTGTTTCCAGATCACGCCCTTGGTGATATCACTGGTGGGCTGGCGCAGCAGTCCCATGGGAGATCCCTCCATATTTTGTCGTATCGTTAAAGGAGCGTTAAGATTCTACACGCTTCCTGTCGGAAAAGCAAGGGGGGCGCGCCGTTTTCCCCTGCAAAAATGCCCGGACGGCCAGAACATCCCACCGCTGCGCAGGCGGCTGTTTGAATTGGCCCGGCGCGCTTGTTTTTTCCACCGGGATCGGATATAATGTGGAAACGAACATACCGAAAGAGGGTTTTTACCGATGAAATTAGGCATTGTGGGCCTTCCCAACGTGGGCAAGAGCACCCTGTTCAACGCCATTACCAACGCCGGCGCTGAGAGCGCCAACTACCCCTTCTGCACCATCGACCCCAACGTGGGCGTGGTGGCCGTACCCGACCACCGGCTGGACGCGCTGACCGAGATGTACCACCCCAAGAAGACCACCCCCGCCGTGGTGGAATTTGTGGACATTGCCGGCCTGGTCAAGGGCGCCTCCAAGGGCCAGGGCCTGGGCAACAAGTTTCTGGCCAACATCCGGGAGTGCGACGCCATTGTGCATGTGGTGCGCTGCTTCGACGATGAGAACATCATGCATGTGGTAGCTGACACCAGCACCAACGTGCCCGTGGACCCCGCCGGGGACATCGGCGTTATCGACATTGAGCTGATCATGGCCGACGTGGAGATGGTGGAGCGCCGTATTGACAAGGCCCAGAAGGCCGCCAAGGGGGACAAGAAGTATCTCCGCGAGGTGGAGGTGTTCTCCGCCCTGAAGGACTGGCTCAACGACGGCAACTCCGCCCGCTCCTTCGACTGTGACGAGGACGACGCCGCCATCATCGCCACTGCCGAGCTGCTCTCCCTCAAGCCCATCATCTACGCCGCCAACCTGGATGAGGAGGGCTTTGCCGACTGCCACGCCAACGCCTACTACAAGGTGGTGGAGGAGCTGGCCGCCAAGGAGGGGGCCCAGGTCATCCCCGTCTGTGCCAAGCTGGAGGCGGAGATCGCCGAGCTGGATGGCGAGGAGAAGAAGATGTTCCTGGACGATCTGGGCATCGCCGAGTCCGGCCTGGACCGGCTCATCAAGGCCAGCTACGCCCTGCTGGGCCTGATCTCCTTCCTCACCTCCGGCGAGGACGAGTGCCGCGCCTGGACGATCAAACGGGGCACCAAGGCCCCCCAGGCCGCGGGCAAGATCCACACCGACTTTGAGCGGGGCTTCATCCGCGCCGAGGTGGTCAACTTCGACGATCTGATGGCCTGCGGCTCCATGAACGCGGCCAAGGAGAAAGGCCTGGTGCGCTCCGAGGGCAAGGAGTACGTCATGAAGGACGGCGACATTGTGCTGTTCCGGTTTAACGTGTAATCTGGAACGCCGTCCTTCATGAATCCCGCCAAAGGCGGCGCGGCGCCCCTGCGCCGTGCAGGCGTTTTGCCCGCAAAACCCTGCCAGCCGGTGGAATTCACTTCCACCGGCTGTTTTTCAATTCGGGGCCCCCGCGGAATGTATTCCGCGGGGCTGGACGGCGATATCGTGCTGTTCCGGTTTAACGTGTAATCTGGAACGCTGTCCTTCATGACCCCCGCCTCCGGCGGGCGAACTGCAATCAGCATAACAGAGGCCCCGGAACCGTCTGGTTCCGGGGCCTCTGGGCTGTTGAGCGCCTTGACTGTCTACATATTCTTTGTGGTAATCCAGTCCACACCCGTTCCGCAGATATCCTGAACCACCACCGCTCCGGCGGCCACCGGAGCGCTGAGGCGGACTTTTTTTAACAGATTCATGGCTTGGATAATCAATCTCTTTGGAATCTCCCCCGAGGTCTTGACCGGGCAGCAGGGGTGAATTGCCCCTTCTATCCGAACAATGCTGGTCAACGTCCGGGTGGGCGCTGTCAGCTCCTTATGTCCATATTCCTTTCCCCTGGAGCATCCATACCCCGTAACCAGAAACCCGTTCTCCTCATCCACATTCAGGCGACAGCCCTTGGGGCACACAATACAGGTAAGCTCCGTCATTCCTTCGCCCCCCTTTCCGCCGCCAGAGAAACCGTCAGTTTCCCGTCCCCCGCCCGCTCCAGCAGACGCTTGGGCAGGACAATGTGCTCCATCTCACCCGGAGCCATGTGCTCCCTGGAGAAGCTGCATAGCTCCTCCCCTGAAGAGGTCACGCAGATACGACGGTTCCGGTACACGTTGTCAACCCGGAAAAAGACATCCACGCCCTTCTCCACATGGGCGGGCCGTATCTTCTGCGGCACTGTGTAAGTGACCCCCGCGCCATTCTGCACCTCCAGGCAGGACAGGGCAGGGGAGCTCTGACCTGCCGCCGCATACCGGGCCGCCGCTGCACCGGCCCGCCGGCTCTCCGCCGTGACAAAGTCGACCAGGTCATGGACATGGACGACATTACCGCAGCTAAAAATTCCGGGAGTCACCGTTTCCATGTTTTCAAAAACTACGGCGCCGCTGGTTCGGCTGTCAATGGAAATTCCTGCGGCGCGGGTCAGCTCGTTTTCAGGAATAAGTCCAACGCTCAGCAGAACGGTGTCGCAGTCAAACGTGATTTCCGTACCTGGTATTGGCCTGCGGTCAGCGCCTACCTCGGAGACCACAACCTGCTCCACCCGCTCCCGCCCCACGATATTCGTAATAGTGTGAGAGAGGTAAAGGGGAATCCCATAGTCCTTCAGGCATTGCACAATGTTTCGGTTTAATCCATTGGAGTAGGGCATCAGTTCCACACAGGCCAATACGTTGGCCCCCTCCAGCGTCATGCGGCGCGCCATAATCAGGCCGATGTCTCCGCTGCCCAGAATAACCACCCGGCGGCCCACCATCCAGCCTTCAATGTTAATGTATCGCTGGGCGGTACCGGCTGTAAAAATTCCGGCCGGACGGTCTCCCGGAATGGCAATGGCCCCACGGGTACGCTCCCGGCAGCCCATGGCCAGCACGACAGCATCCGCCTGGATCTCCAGCAGTCCGTCCCGGCAATTGACCGCACGAACCGTGTGATCCTCCTCCACAGAGAGCACCATAGTATCCAGCAGGATCTCTACTCCCAGCTCAGAAGCCCGCTGAATAAAACGTCCCGCGTACTCAGGGCCAGTCAGCTCCTCTTTGAAATAGTGCAGTCCAAAGCCGTTGTGAATGCACTGATTCAGGATGCCGCCCGGTTCCTTGTCCCGTTCCAGAACCAGCACCCGCTCCGCTCCCGCCTCACGCGCGCTGCAGGCCGCGGCCAGTCCGGCAGGGCCGCCGCCGACCACTACCACCTGATAGTTAAGCGTCATGGACGGACACCTCCTTGATGGGGGAGCTGAGCAGCCAGGTCCCCTCCTCATCCATTGTTATATCCATTGGGGAAACACCCAACTCACGGGCCAGGATCTCATGCACCCGGGGGCCGCAGAATCCGCCCTGGCAGCGCCCCATACCCGCGTTGCAGCGGCGCTTGATGGCGTCAATGGAACGGGGGACAATGGGACGGTGAATCGCCTCAACGATCTCCCCCTCCGTCACGGTTTCACACCGGCAGATAACCCGGCCGTAGAGCGGATCTTCGGCAATCACCGCGGCCTTCTCCGCATTGCTGAGTTCCCGGAACTTAATTCGCCTGCGCCGGTCGATAAACGTCTCCTTTTCCGTCAGCTCAAGACCGCACCCGGACAGTATGCGCAATCCCTCCAGGGCAATGGCCGGAGCTGCGGAGAGTCCGGGTGACTTGATACCCGCCAGGTTGATGAAATGAGGACAAATGGGGGACTCTTCAATAACAAAGTCTGGTATTTGCGTATTGGGACGCACTCCGGCGTACTCATGAATCGTCTGACGGAAGTCAATGCCCGGAACAGAGCGCAGTCCTCCGCTCTTCACCTGACTCAGATAGGGTTCGACCGTGGCCACATGGTCGCCATCCTCCACCTGATATGCGTCGGGACCCACAATCAGGTTTCCATGAACCGTGGGGGCCACCAGGATTCCCTTGAAGCCGTGCTCGTCGGGACAGGGGAATACCACGGAGTTAATGATGCCCCCCTGGCTTTTGTCCAGAACGTAATACTGACCGCAAAAATTTGTCTGTTTCAGCCCGTGGCCCCCCACCAGCTCATAAACCTGGGCGGAAAAGGCCCCTCCGGCGTTGATAACATAGCGGGCTTCATAGCTTCCGGAACTGGTTGTCACCACAAAGTGATCCTCATTCCGCTCAATCCCGGTTACGCGGGATGACAACTTCACCTCCACGCCATTGCGTACTGCCGTCTCCGCCATGGCGACGGCGTACTCCCAGGGATTAATAATACCGGAGCCAGGGGCATACAGGGCGCCGATCAGCTTGGGATTGAGGCCAGGCTCCAGCCGGAGCGCCTCCTCCCGGTCAATAATACGCACGCCCGGTACGCCATTGGCCACGCCGCGGTCATAGAGCTCCCTTACATACTCCATCTCCCGCTCGTCAAAGGCGATCACAAACGAGGGGATATCCCGGTACTCTACATCTAGTTTCTTGCAGATTTCCCGGGCCATAGCAATGCCCTCCAGGTTCATGCGGGCCTCCAGGCTGCCGGGCGAGCAGTCAAAGCCGGCGTGCAGAATGGCACTGTTGGCCTTGGTTACTCCGTTGGCCACATCGTTGAACCGTTCACATACACAGACCTTCAGTTGATACCGTGACAGCGTATACGCCATGGCAGACCCAATTACTCCGCAGCCGATGATCAGAACGTCATACATTAGTTTGAAAAGCCTCCCTTACCACCATTTGATTTGATCGGTAACATACTGGCGGATTTTGGTAAACTCCGGCGAAGTCACATCGCGGGGCCGCGGAAGGTCTACCTTAAAGTCCTCTTTAATTGTAGTGGGTTTGTTAGACAGGATCAGAATGCGTTCGGCGAGGTAAACAGCCTCCTCAATGTTGTGGGTAATAAACAGCACCGTACTGCCTGTCTCCTTCCAAAGGCGAACCACCTCGTCCTCCAGGTAGAAGCGGAGTTTGATGTCCATCTGCCCATAGGGTTCATCCATCAGCAGCAGATCCGGGTTCATGGCGAAGGCCCGGCCGATGATAATACGCTGCTCGGTACTCACCGACAACTGGTGCGGATAGGTGTCACGAAAGTTTTGCAGGCCCATCAGCTTAATAATGTTTTCCACCCGCTCGTCGATCTCTTTTTTGGGCAACTTTTTCAGCTCCAGCCCAAAGCGTAGGTTTTCCTCCACCGTCTTCCAGGGAATAGAGGATGGCTCCTGAAACACAAAGGCCAAATTGTGCTTTTTGGGGTCGGCGGACTCTCCGTCGATCAGAAGGTCGCCCTTGGATGGCATGTAAATGCGGGTCAGCAGGTTGAGAAACGTGGTCTTACCGCAGCCGGTAGGGCCCACAATACAGATAAATTCACCCTTTCTGACATTAAAGGAGATGTCGTTGAGCACGTGCAGATCCCCAAAATATTTTGTGAGGTTCTTAACCTCCACCTTGTATTCACTCTTTGGTTCGCTCATCCTTAACCACCTCCGTCAGAGCGCCAGATCCGTGTTGTCACTAATAATTTTCCGCAGGCGCAGGAACTCAGGGCTGACCGTATCTCTGGGCCGGGGCAGGTTGATGTCATAGATTTCCTTGACCTGCGCAGGGTAGTTGGTCAGCAACACAATGCGGTCGGCCAAATAGAGCGCCTCCTCGATATTGTTGGTGACGAAGATAAAGGTGCGCTTTTCACTTTCCCAGATTCGCAGCACCTCGTCCTGCATGGAATATCGGGTCTGGGCGTCCAGCTGTCCGAAGGGCTCGTCCATCAGCATAATCTCCGGATTGTTGGTATAGGCGCGGGCAATGCCTGCCCGCTGCTTCATGCCGCCGGAGAGCTGGCTGGGATAGCTTTTTTCAAAGCCCTGCAGGCCCACCAGGTTGATGTACTTCTGGGCCGTCTCCCGGCGCTGAGCCTTGGGCACACCCTTCATCTTGAGGCCGAACTCTACGTTTTCCATTACGGTTTTCCACGGCATCAGCGCCAGCTTCTGAAACACCATGCCAATACGCTCGTCGCTCCCATGGATCTCCTCTCCATCCAGGAAGAGACTCCCGTCCACCGGCTTTTCCAGCCCGGCTATCATATTCAGCAGTACAGTTTTACCGCAGCGCCCGGGGCCGAGTATGACCAGAAACTCATTGTCGTACACATCCAGAGACACGTCAACCACGGCGTCTGACACCTCATTTTTGACAATGTAGCTCTGAGAAATATGCTCCAGTCTCAGTTTGACTTTTTTGCCGTCCATGGACAAACCATCCTTTCTAAGAGCTGGGTAATGATGGCCAGCAGCGCGCCGACCAAACCGATACACACCATGGACAACAGACACAGGGCATAGTCTCCGGAGTCCATACCGCGGGTGATGAGGAAACCAATGCCGGACTTTCCGCCCAGCATCTCCGCAGCCAGCACCACCATCCAGCCGGCAGAGGTAGAGGTTCTCACACCGGCAAAAATGGCGTCCAGAGCCGATGGAATAGCGATTTCAAAGAGCATCTGCCGCTTGTTGGCGTGGAAAATGGTACCCACATTGAGGTACATGTTCTGCACATTGGAAATGCCCGCCTGCGTGTTGACCACCACCGGCATCAGCGCGCCGATAAATACAATCAGAATTTTGGGAAATTCACCGGTGCCAAACCACATGGTCATCAATGGCACCCAGGCCAGGGGCGGCACGGAGCGAAAGGCGGTAAAGAGGGGCCCCAGTAGTGCGTTAGCCTTCTTGTTCCAGCCGATCAGAATGCCGAAAGAGATCCCAAGCAGCCAGGCAAAGGCCAGGGCAATAAATACGCGCAGAAGGCTGGCCCAAATGTGGCCAAAGAGGTTGAGCTGCTTGATCGGTTTTTCCATCAGCAGCAGGAATCGATTCCAAATATCCACAGGAGAGGGAAAGGTGCTGTTTTCCGCGCCCGCGGCCAAAAACCACAGCAGGATCAGAAGCAGGACGGAAACTACAGGAAACACGGCGTAAATCCGGTTGCGGAGTCTCTCACGGCGCTCCGCGTCGCTCATGACAACAACACTGGTACTGCTCTGTTTCATCGTTTCCACCTCAGCACTTTCTTCTCCAGCAGTCCCAGGACCGAGGTGAAAATGACGCCGATCACGCCGATGACAACAATACCCAGGATAATGATGTCGGCCCGGGCAAACTGTCGGCCCTGGAGGATCATGTACCCAAGTCCGGCATTGGCCGCCAGCATCTCAGCGGCCACCAGCGTGGCCCATGCGTTTCCTAGGGCCACGCGGATGCCAGCAAAGGTCATGGTCATGGCAGACGGAATTCCAATCTTGCGGAACACCGTAAAATTGGAGGCTCCGCAGGTTTTGGCCACATTGATCAGCACCGGGCTGGACTGCTTAATGCCGGTATATGCATTGATAACACAGGGTACAAAGGCTGAAAAGAATACAATAAATGCCTTGGCCTGCAGGCCGATTCCCATCCAGATGATGGTCAGCGGAATCCAGGAAACCGGCGGTATGGGCCGCAGAATTTCAAAGATGGGCCGCATAAATTTGTCGAATCCCCGGAACCAGCCCATAAAAAGCCCCAGAGGAATTCCGATGACAATTGCCAGCAGAAAACCCGTCAGGGCCACCTGGAGGCTGGCCATGATGTGAACCCCCAGTACCGCGCCGTCCGGATTGGGATCCACCAGCTTTGTAGCAAACAGTGCGATAACCTCCGTAGGCGCTGGGACGTAGCGGCTGGGCAGAACACCCGCCAGAACAGCTGCCTGCCAGAGAAGTAGAAAACCCAATATGCCGATGACCGACAGCATGGCCAGTTGGAAGCTGTTGCGCTTTTTCTGCCGCTTGACCACTTCGACGCGCTCCTCGTTGGTCAGCTTCCGGCCCGCGCTGGAAGCATTTTGCATATTACTTCCCCCTTACAACAAGTTTCCCCGCCGTTTGGCAGGCAAGGAGGCTGCACTGCGTGCCTAAGCGGAACGACAATGCAGCCCCGGGTTGCGCAGATGTGCAGCTGATTATTCCAGATAGCCCAGCGTTTTAAGCGTCTCGGCGCACCGCTCCGCCACAGAGGAGTTCACCAGCTCCTTATCAAGGATGGCGGTACGGTCTTCCTCAGTATAGCTGCCGATGGAGATGAAAAAGTCCATTGTCTCCAGCAGATCGTTTTCAGCGGCCAACACCGGACGATCCGCCAAGCTAAGGCGATCCTCTTCCTCTGTAGTCATCACGCTGACGGCCTCAGAGGGGCTGGGGCAGGCAAAGATATCCAAAGCCCGCTGACAGATGCTTTCATTGGATACCACACCCTCGTCCTCGCAGGACTCCACATAGAGTTCCACCGCCTGCGCCATATTGTCCTCGCTCTGCTGGCACCAGTCCCAAGTCAGATAATAGACCATCCAGGCCAGGTCGATCAGGTCGCTCTTATTCTCCATAGCATCCTTTGTGGCCGCCAGGCCGCAGACATTGTTGATGCCCAATTCGCTGACATCGGTAATACGGACGAGTCCGCTGTCCTCGGCGTTGTATGCCACGGCATTCCAAACGCACAGTGCGTCGCCCTCTCCGGCATTGAAGGCGGTCAGCGCGGGCGTAACATCCATATTGGTAATTGTCACGTCATCCGCGGAAAGTCCCAGTGACTGAAGATAGCTGAGGAACATGTACTGCAGGGTCGTACCGGTGGGCAGAATGCACTCAATCCCTTTCCATATTTCAGGATTGGTAGGATCGGCGGCCTGAGGGCTGTCCGGACGGACAAACAGGGCGGTATTGTACTCGTTGTCGCACAGGCCCAGCATCTGGATATCATAGTTCTTCATGCCGTTCAGAATACCGGGAGCACCCACATCACAGATGTCCCAACTGGCGCTGGCCTCCATCATCGCCGGGCCGCCGATAAAGGACTCATACTCCACATCGATGTTTAATTCATCAAAAAATCCCATTCTATCAGCAATATACCAGGGCATGGAGTGGGCAGAGCCGGAGAAAAAACCGATGGTCAGTGTGGTGCGCTCCGGCAGGGGCGTCAGGCCGAAGGTCGTTTCAGCGGCGTCCAGAGGCTGGTTGCTCGAGTTTCCTCCTCCCCCTTTCGGGCCACATCCGGAAATCAGTGTGCAGACAAGAGCAAACGAAAGTACAAGAGACAACAGCTTTTTCATAATCATTCTCCTTTCAATTATTGGAACCCAATAGACCGGGAGCAATGTTTGGTTCCTCACCCCTCTTTCCTCGGTCACTCCTTGCGGCTCAGCCGCCGCAGGGGCAGCCGCCCACGGGGGCGGAGTTGAGGGCGGGGTCCTTCATGCAGAGGTGGACGGCG
>OGZB01001504.1_pt1 | contig 13206 bp, 10 predicted proteins | sample 1576691 | NCBI WGS metagenome assembly OGZB01 (sample SAMEA3541479, study PRJEB24748) | human gut metagenome | biome: human gut; feature: human-associated habitat; material: faeces | place: China | collected 2012
GCCGTATTTGCTTTCGCACAGCTTTTTCAGCTCGCGGAAGGCGATGGCAGGCTCGGTGGTCGTGCCCGACTTCGAGATGATGTTGATGCAGAAATCGCGGTCACCGATCATCTTGATAATGTCGTTTAAGTAGGACGACGAAATGTTGTTGCCGGCAAAGTACACCTCCGGAATGCCCTCCGGGCGGGTCTGGTTGTAGAACTGACCGTTTACGAACTCGATGGCTGCCCGTGCCCCTAAATACGAGCCGCCGATGCCGATGACGATCAGCACATCGCAGGTCTGCTGAATCTTCTTTGCCGCCTGCTTGATGCGCGCAAACTCGTCCCGGTCATAATCCACCGGCAGATTCAGCCAGCCAAGAAAATCGTTTCCGGCGCCGGTGCCGTTCACGAGCGTGTCCTGCGCTGCCGCGACCTGCGCGGTGTAGTCCGCAATCTCAGCTTCGGTTCGGACAAATCGCCGGAGACCGGTCAGTTTCAGTTTAATTCCCATTACTGCATTTCCCCTTTTGTTATTTCCTCCAAGCCATTTGGCGGGATTTGCTCTCCCTCTCGTATCTAAGTATAGCATACTGGCGGGAAAAGGCAAGCGTTTTGTTCAAACCTTACAAAAACTTTATCTGCTCGACTGTTTCTGACAGGTAATTTTGCATTATGCAAACCGAACAAAGCTAACCAAAAAGCCGATTCCCATAGTAGAGAATCGGCAAAAATTGTTAGTAAATTGGAAAATTTGCGCAGATATCGCGTACATTGCGGCGGATATCGTTTGCCTTGTTGTCAAAATCGGTTGCGGCCTGCCAGATGAACTCGGCAATGCGGAGCATCTCCGGCGCACCGAAGCCGCGGGTGGTGACAGCGGGCTCGCTGACAGCCCCCAGCGGTTCATGCCGGAAGCCATGGGTGGCAATCTCCATTCCCTCATAGACCTGGCACACCTCGTCCGGTGGGATTCGGTTGTGCTGCACATAGGAAAATGGCCACTTGTGCTTTACGCCTTCGGGGCAATCCTGAAAAGAGAAGGTTCCAAGCCCCTTCACCTCGCCGCGAGTGCCAAGCAGGCCGGCATTGAGGTTGAAGGTTCCTTTGAGCCCGTATTGCCTCATGAGTTGGATCACCCGTTTGTCCTGCTCCAGTCCATCATCAAAGCTGAGCGTGAAATACTTTTTCCCCATGCCTACGCCTCCCCTGTCAGCTTTTGCAAATCATACGCCTGCGCCAGCAGCATTCCTCCGGCCTGATTCGGGTGCAGGTGATCCCCCTGGTGATAACGCTCGTCGGTGAACGAAGGATTCTTCGGATCGCGCAGCAGTGCATCCGCATCAACCATATAATCGAACAGCGCGCTATCTCGGATCCATTCATTGATGCGGACTCTCAGCGCCTCCATCTCCGGGGTATACCCTTTTTTCACAAAACCGCTGCGGGGCGGAAGCGTCTGGGCAATCACCCGGACACCGGCCTTATGAAGCCGATCCACAATATCGGTTACAGCCGAAGCATATTGTTCCAGCGAGATGACCGCCCCTGTCTTTTGGGAATAGTAGGCCACATCATTGACCCCCAACGCCAAAATCACGCCGCAGAGTTCTGAAAAGCGGAGTACATCGCGCTCAAAGCGGGACACCCCTTTTTCCCCGTAGGAAGCTCCCATCAGGCCCGGGACATCATAAAGCAGACAATTCCCGCTGATTCCGGCGTTCATCAGTGCGTAGTCACCGCCATACGCATCGAACAGACGCCTTTGCAACGGTTTTACCCAGCGGTTCAAAGCCGTTATACTGTCCCCGAACGCCACGATGATTTTGGAAGGCTGACCGGTAAACACCTCGATCTGATCCATCCCGGGAATTGCTTCATAAAGGCCGTACTGTTCCATATACTTTTCCCGCCGGGGTGGGGGCAGCTCGCTGTCCGTCGTATGATTTCCCTGGTAGCTTACCGCATTTTCCTCGATCATATTGCTGTCCATGACCTTGGATGCATAGTAGAGTCTGATTTCCAGCTCTTCCCCCATCGTCACTGGGAGCGTCAACGCATCCGAATAGCAGCTTTCCCCCGCGGGAACCGTGAAAACACAGCTGCCGTCCCGCGTGACGGTATGCATCTCTCCCTGTGCCCACACGGTCAGTCCCCCAATGGTGTAGGGTTTCTTTCCATAGTGGTTGGAGAAACGGATCCGAAGTTTCTCGCCCGAAACCTGGGATATCACAGAATACACCACTGTTTTTTTCTTGCCCGCCAAAAAGCCCATCGCGAAGGCAGGGGCCGCGGCTTGGTGCCAGATTGGTGTCCAGTCCATCATTATCCTCCTTTATGCCAACGTAATACTCAAGATGTCAAGCGTTCCCTTTCCCTTATACCGGAAATACAGCGGGCAGGAATCCAGGGGGCGCCCGCTCTCCAACGCCAGACGTCCGGCATCGAATTTTACTCCGGCGGTTGTCCAGTCGGCTGTCCCGGCAAGGGGAATGGATGCTATGACAGGATCTTTTTCCCCAGATAAGAGTTCCAGCACGCCGCCTGCGCCGCGAACCGTTACAGCAATGTGGGTGCTTTCAGTCAGATCAAAATATCGGAAACCGGCAATACTGCCATTCTTCATTTTGGAAATATACGCCTTTGGTGCCGCCTTCTCTGTCTCTATGGTCACTTCCCGTTCCGCTGGCTCCGGCGGCTCGTAGTCCGGACCATCCTGGGTGATTTCGGGTCCGTCCATCGGGTTGCGCAGACCAAACATTCCGGCATGGTGCAGGACACAGGCAATGTAGGCCGGATAGGTCCCGATTCCCTTCAAAGGGCCGCCATTCAATCCGCAGCTCGTGGACTCCACCATGCGGATGGTCCCGTCCTCACGGATCTCAATGGGCTCAGCGACCGCCTGCCGGTTTCGTTTGGCGCCATTGGTCGTTCGGTGGTCAAATATATACCATTGCCCGTGTACGCATACCATACCGCCGTGGCTGTTTCCCATCGGATATGCCGCATTCATGAGCTTTCTGCCCTCCAGACCGATATCACTTGAGGAATGGATCGGTCCCTTGTGGATAAATCCTTTGTCGGGGAACAGGCTCATCGCGTAATTGAGCCCGGTGATGTCCGTGGCCGGATAGACCAGATAATACCACTCACCGATGTGACGGATAGAGGGTCCTTCCCAATAGTTCGGCTTCTTGGGATTAAAATCCGCCGGCATGATGATGGTTGGTTCGCTGATGATGGTCAGCATATCAGAGCTGAGTTCCATCACAAACAGCCCCTTGATCTCGTGGCCGAATTGTCCATTGGATTTCTGCCCGCTGCCCACGTAGAGAAACACCCGCCCGTCATCATCCACCAGAACGGCTGGGTCAAACATAAACCAATCCTCCGGCTTTGAGCCGTAGACTCGCCCGTCCGGGAAGTGAACATCGCCCAAATATTGGTATTTTCCCGCAGGTTTGTCACACACAGCGACCGATGTGATCGATGTATTGGCCACCGAATAGTAAAGGTAGTACCGTCCGTCTGTGCCGCGCACCACATCCGGTGCATAGTAGGACAGGTTCTCTTTATTCCACGGCGTATCTTGCTTTTTGAAGATTACGCCTTCATACCGCCAGTCGGAAAGATCATCTACCGGGGTCGACCAGCATACGTAATCGCCCTCACAGTATTCCTTGGCACCAAAGAGATCGTGGCTCCCATAAATGTACAGCCGCTGACCAAATACCCTCGGTTCAGCATCCGGGATGTATTCCCAACTGGGAAGATAGGGGTTATAGCATTGCCGTTTCACAGATATTTCCTCCTTCAAAAATACTCAATTCTATGTTATACTATACTCAATTCCATGCTATACTGCCATAAAAGGGGGGATGCCCGCATGGAACACCTGTTTTTTGACAGCATTGATGAAATGCGGAACCAGACCGGCAGCCATGGTCCGAACTATCTTCGCAACCATACGGCCGAACGGGACTATTTTTCTCCGTTGTCCATTGTAACCAGCATCCAGAAACCTCAGGAGTATCTGTTTTCCAACTATATGGATGCATGGTCCTTTTGCGTTCACACCCCGAACAAACACGAATTCTTTCATGAGACCTACATGCACAAGCATAATTTTTTTGAGCTGATGTATGTGCAGCGGGGCCAAGTCCGGGTGATGATCGAGGGGGCCGAGACCACCTATACGCAAGGGAACCTTTGTCTCCTCAATCGAAACACCATGCATCGCGAAACAGATATGTCGAATGCGGATATCGTTTACATCGGCATCGATGCCTCTCTGCTGACACAGTGGCCCAAATCATTTCCGCCGCCCTTTCAGTACAAAAGCATTCTCAATCAGTTTTTCAGCGACAATCTGTCGGAACGTGCCGACTATAAAAAGGACTACCTGGACTTTACCCTTTTAGGCGAAGATACGATCCCGCAGCTCACCCAGGAGTTGATTCGCGCCTTTACGGTCAAGCGGATCGGATACCAGTTTGACGTTTATTCCTCTCTGCTCCGGCTGTTTGCCGCCTTAGAGAATCCTGACATATACAAAGCAACACACATTTCGCTGAGGAACAGTCAAGAACTGCTGACGGCGGAACAGGTCAAGAAACTGATTGAAACTCACCACGGGGCTATCCAGCGGACCAATCTGGCGGAGGCACTTAACTACTCCTGCGAGCATATATCCCGCATCATCAAGACAAACACCGGATACACTCTGAAAGCGTACTGTCAAAAAGTACAGATGGCCGAGGCGGCGCGGCTTCTGAGAACCACAGAGCTGCCGGTCTGCCAGATTGCGGCATCCATGGGCTATGAGAACAGAACGCAATTCTACAAAGTGTTTCGGCGTGAGTACGGCCTCACCCCATTGGAATACCGCCGCCATATTGCGGAGGAATGATCCTTACCCGGCATTGCGGCGATCCAGGCATTCCCGGATTTTTCGGCGCTCATCGTCCTTGATCGGGTATGTCCGCAGGATCAAAGCCGACAATGCGCCGAGGATGGCAGGAACAAGACCCATGATAACGATAAACCAATTGAGCATGGTCGGAATCTGCGACAGTTCCCCCATGTATTCGGAGGTGACGGGATCCACGTTGTAGCCGATTGACATGAGCACAGCGCCAATAATTGCAGCCGAAAGCGCTGCCTGGGCTTTGACAATGAAACCGCCGGCAACCATTGTCAAGGCGGAACGATCTTTGCCGGTTTTGTAAATGTTGTAGTCCATAATCTCCATTTCCACCATGGATTGCGGGACAAAGTCAGTTCCCACCCCCACTGCCATGATGAACAGGGTAACGAAGAACAGCGCAGGAACATTCGTAAGCAGACCCGCCATCTGGGTAATAAACAGGACCGCCCCGCCGACAGACTGCACAACCAGAAGGAAACAAGTCATTCTGATCGGGTTGTTCTTAAAGAGCTTCAAGAGCGGACGACCAATAACTGCACCAACCAGCAGCGGTATGAGCATCATCATGGAAGAAATGCCGTTGAGGACACCATACTGCTCCATGTTTGTGACGCCGGTGGTCAGATCCGTGCAGAATCCCCATTTTATGTAATACGCAGGCGTGGCAAAAATAAGGGACCAGATAAAACCGGAAAAGATGCATTTCAAATAGTAGACCACCATCGGCTTGTTCTCTTTGAACAGAAGAAAGAAGTCCTTGAACTTTACCGGCTCTGCCTTTTCTTCCTGCACACAGTGCTTTTCCTTGACAAGGAACCAGCCAATAAGGGAGAGCACCATCGCTGCACCAACAATACCGGTGATCAGGATGGCAAATGAGTCGTGATAGTTGCCCACACGTTCGTTGACCGCAACCAGCACAGCTGTAAAGGCGGACGTAACGACGCCCAGGATCATGGTCCAAACCCGCGGCCCGATAACCAGCTTGGAACGTTCGTTGGGATCATTGGTCATCGTTCGGAACAGAAGATTATCCTTATAAAAGGATGTTCCCACATCAAACAAAAAGTAGAAAACGATAACCCACACAACAACCAGTACGGGCTTGGACGCCAACTCGGACGGGAACGAGTAGAGACATACACAGCCAATGCCGGTCAGCAGTATGCTGAGGAGAAAAAAGGGTTTGTACTTTCCGATTTTGGTTCGTTTCCCGCGATCCATCAAAAATCCCTGAATGGGATCATCCACGGCATCAAAGATCCGCGCAAACAGAAGAAGCGATGTTGCCAAGGTCGCCCCCATAGCGCCCAGCCCGGCGTAGTCGGTCATATACTGCATAAACATACTGGACATAAACACGGTACACAGACCATTTACAGTAGACAGCACCGTTGCGCCGAAACAGTCCCGCAGCGTAATTGCGTCCGGATTTTTCACACAGACAGACTTGTGCATCATTATCCTCCTTGTCATTTCATCAGTTGTTCTCAACAATCCAAGCCAGAATTCGTACAATTCCAACAATTCAATAATAGAGTATTCCTTGGTATTCCACAATGACAAAAGGTCGCCCTTTTTCAATTTATTGTATCATTTTGTTTCTTTGCACCGAAGCGAGAAAGAATAATCACATTTTGTTACAACGCGGTATGTACCTTTCACAAAAATGGTCCATTGCACCGTTTTGCCCGCCGGTACACAGGGCGACGAGGCCTTACGGGTTATGCGTATTGTATGACACCGCCGCACGTGTATCAGAAATTTGCAGTCTTTGCATAGAAGATGTCCGATTTGAGAACCCGCCACACATTCGCATAATGGGGAACGGAATGAAAGTGCGGGCAGTTCCCATTTTGCCAGCAACTGCAAAAAACGGAAAAACCCCGCAGCCAATGGGAAATTGGCTGCGGGGAAATTGAAACATTCTGAAAACAGCAGGAAAAAGTTGAAAATTCCGCTGAAAAACTGCAAAACGGGGCGGCAGGGGCGGGAAAACGCACACCAAGCCGCCCAACAAAAAAGCCCAACCGACTTAAAATGGTTGGACATCTCTATAAAACGCACCTGGAAAATCGGTCATCGACTTCGCTGATTTTGTGCGATGCAACAAAGAAAAGAGCCTGTGACATTCTTTATGTCACAGGCTCTTGGTGCGCCTGAAGGGATTCGAACCCCCGGCACCTGGCGTCGGAGAACTACGACGCAGCGCGTAATTTGATGATATGCTGCACTTTTTTGTTGGTTCTGCACTGCTCTGCCACACCTATCACGAGTGATATAAAACAATGTGTCAACGATAAAAATTAACCACCGGTAGCAAAAATTACTGCCGGTGGTCAGTTGGTGGTCAAAAAATGGTCAATGCGTGCGAGATACGGCGCTGCCTTTTGCCTTACCGTAAGCCCTTTTCATAGCGGTAGCAGACACAACCCATTGCTTTCCGAATTTACAGACATCAACGCCATTTACCAGTTTCCCATAGGACACAGCTTTGCGCAGGGTAACAGTGATAAGAAAGTGATTTAAGCTTGACTGTTAGCTGACGGATTCAGGTGCTAAAAAGGACACCTATTCTTTTGAATAGATGTCCTTTTTTGTTGTGCCGCGGGGCTGTTTTGAATTGGGTCAGATGGCCCAGCGCTGGCTTTCGGTCTGCAGATCCACCATGTGGGTGTACTGGCCGTTCCGGGCATAAAGTGCATCGGGTGCGCCCTGCTCGACCACGATGCCGCCTGACAGCACCACGATTTTGTCCGCCGCGGCTACGGTGCGCATCCGGTGGGCGATGATAAGGACGGTTTTGTGTTTTATGAGCCGGGAAAGTGCCTCCTGAATGGCAGTTTCGTTTTCCACGTCCAGACTGGCGGTGGCTTCGTCCAGCAGAATGATGGGCGCATCCTTCAGGAAAGCGCGGGCAATGGAAATGCGCTGACGCTCGCCGCCGGAAAGGGCGCAGCCGTTTTCCCCGATGTTGGTGTTCCACTTGTCCGGCAGCTTTTCGGCAAATTCCTCGCAGTTTGCCAGCTTTGCCGCCGCAAGGACCTCCTCGTCGGTGGCACCTTTGCGCCCCAGACGAATGTTTTCCAGTATCGTATTGTCAAACAGAGTCACATCCTGAAACACGATGGAATACAGACTCATGAGTTTTTCCGGGTCGATTCGGGAAACCTCCATGCCGCCCACGGTGATGCTGCCCTTCTGGTAGTCCCAGAACCGTGCCGCCAGTCGGGAAACGGTAGTCTTGCCGCCGCCGGAGGGTCCCACCAGTGCCGTGACCTCGCCCTGCTTTGCGGTAAAGGAGACATCCCGCAGCACCGTCTCGCCGGAGTTATAGGCAAAGCCCACATGGTCGAACACGATATCGCAGCCCTGATTGGTCAGCTGCTCGCTGCCGGTCTGCAAGGGAGCGTCCAGAATCTCGTTCATCCGCCCCACATTGGTGCGCATGGCAATGACCGCCGCCAGATTCTGTAACGCGCCCTGCATAGGGTCGTACATCCGGGAAGCCGCCATCAGGAACAGAAACAGGGTCAGCACGTCGATGCTGCCCTGCACCAGCAGCACCGAGCCGGTGAGTGCCACCGACGCAATGCCCAGCTTGAGCACCATGCTCGCAGAGGACACAAACAGCGCTGTTTCCAGCTCTGCCGCGATGGACTGCTTTTCCACAGCCCGAATTTTGTCGGAAAGACCGGACAGATACCGCTGCTCCGCATTGCCGGCTTTCAAGTCGCGGAGGGTCTCGATGTACTCCTGAATGCCGTCCGCACAGGCCATTTTCGCCGCCATGGTCTTGGCCTGCACCTTGTCCTGCACCCGGTAGCTGCCCACCACGATGGCGGCGGATACCGGGATGACCCACAATGCCGCCAGCGCCATCCGTCCGTCAAAGGCGAACAGGCTCAAGGCAATGAGTACGGTGGAGATGAGGGAACCGAACAGACCGGGGATGAAGTGGGAGCAGTTCTTTTCCAACACCTCGCAGTCTGCCATGATGGTGCTGGTCAGGTCGGCAAGGTCGCGCTTACCGAAAAAGGACAGGGGCAGCTTGCGCAGCCGCTCCGCAAGGGTCAGGCGGCGGGTGCCGCTCTCTTTATAGGTCGTAAAATAGGTGCCGTTATACTGGAACCATGTAGTCAGCAAAATCAGCGCAAAGCAGACCGCGCACCCCAGCAGATAAAAGGCGCTTTTCCCGCTCGCGGAGCCTGCAAGTAGGTCTTTTACCAAGAGATACAGCAGCCCGGTGGGCAGCATGAATGCCATATTCTGGAACGCACACGCTAAAACGCCCTTTACAAGCCCCCTTGCGCCCTCCGAGGAGCTGGCCGTGGCGTGTTGAATTTTTTCAATCATCTTTACCCCTCCTTTGCGACCTTCCACTGCACCGATAGCTGATACTCCTGCCACATCCGGGCAAACAGACCGTTCTGCGCGCACAGCTCGTCCTTTGTGCCGGATTCTGCAATTTGCCCATTCTGCACCACATAGATGCAGTCGGCGTTGGCTACGGTGGACAGGCGGTGTGCGATCATCAGCACGGTTTTGCCCTTGGCAAGCCGGGCAAAGGCTGCCTGCACCTTAGCTTCATTGTCCGGGTCGGCAAAGGCGGTGGCCTCGTCCAGAATCAGGATGGGCGCATTTTTCAGCATGGCGCGTGCAATGGCAATACGCTGCTGCTCGCCGCCGGACAGATACACGCCCTTGGTGCCGATAACAGTATGGATGCCCGCCGGGAACTTTTCTACGATATCCATGCACTGCGCTGCTTTCAACGCTGCCAGCACCTCGGCTTCGGTGGCCTGCGGTCTGCCAAGACGGACATTATCCAGAATGCTGCCCTTGAGCAGGCGGCTGTTCTGGAACACAAAGGAGATAGTATCCATCAGCTCTTCCTTGGGGATTGCCCGCACATCCGCTCCGCCTACTCGGACGCTGCCGCTCTGCACATCAAAGAACCGGCAGACAAGGTTTGCCAGCGTGGATTTGCCGCCGCCGGAGGGACCTACAAAAGCCACAGTCTGTCCCGGCTGAATCTCCAGCGAAACGCCCTTAATAACCTCGTTTTTTCCGTCATAGCTGAAATGCGCGTTCTGCAGCGCGACAGAAGCATCCTGCGGGTGCTGCGGAACAGCCTGAGCCTGCATGGGTGCTGCCTCCAGCACCGAGTCGATGCGTGCCAGCGCATCCGCTACCACCATCTTGTTCTCGCTCATGTACATTATGCGGGTCAAGGTCAGGGAGATCACCGGCGTGATGATGATATAGAACAGCAGGTTCAGCAGAAATTCCGGGGTCACGCCGTGTGTCGTGAACAGCAGCCCGCCTGCAATCAGAAAGGCGAACACGCCGTTGACGGCGGCGGTGTAGAACATCATGGGCAGGCGAAGGTCTTTGGTGTAGGAGACGACCCATTTTTCGTACGCATCAATGGCGGTCTTGAATTTTTTGAAGGAAAACACACTCTGTCCGAAGGTCTTGACCACCGGAATGCCCCGGACGTATTCCACTGCCTCGTTGGACATGGACTCCAAGGCATTGCCGTACTGCCGCATTTTTTCGACCATCTGCTTGCCGGTCATGGTCGCCATAATGAGGAGAGCCAGCACCAACGGCGCAAGGCTCAGCAGCCCCAGCCTCCAATCGAACGCCAACAGCAGCACCAGCAGCCCCACCGGGGTGGCGATGGCGTTGTACTGGTCGGGCAGCTGGTGGGCAAGATAGGTCTCGGCGGCTCCGGTGCTTTCGTGGATGATCTTGCGCAGCTTACCGCTGCCGAAGGTCTCGGCAAAGCCCAGCGGAAGCACTGCCAGATGCTCCGACACCGCCAGCCGCAGATTCGTCGCCACCCGGAACGCCGACAGGTGGGAGCACATCAGCGCTGCAATGTAAACAAGGTAAGATAGTACTGCGAATAACACTGCCATCCAGCCGTAATGCGGGATGTTCACCGCCTGCGCATAGTTTGGCGCGGCGTTCAGCACATCCCGCAGGATCATCCAGATATAGAGGAACGGGATCAGCGCCATCAGTGCGCTGACAGCGGAGAGCACCAGTGAAGCATAGGTGAATACCCGATGTCCGCCTGCATAGCCCATCAGCCGGGAAAAGTCCGATCGTTTTTTCAATCAAATCACATCCTTACCGTAATATTGCCATGCGTACCGCCTGACATGATCGGGTGCGCATGTGCCGTTTATTCTGCCTCAGACAAATTTTCCGTGACGAAAAGTTCAATGACATTTTCCATAGTTGCCTGATCATAGTCCTCTGCGATGGCGGCAGCATTCCAATAAGCATAATTTCCTTCATACCAGCTCTGCAGGTCGTCGAGATCCTCTGCATAGCGGAATTCCAGATGATACGTCGTTTCCATCGTATCGGGCGCAAAGGCAAAGTAGGTAAACTCCCCGGAATCCGCATCCTCGCTCTGGTAGAAGAGGAAGCTGTTTTCATTGTCCACATCCAGTTTCTGGTAGGTGTGTGCAAACACTTCCTGTCCTTGCGCATCCAGACCGGTGATGGTGTCGCCATTCATCACGAATTTTTCCACGCCGCCCAGAAAATAGCAGTTGAACGCCGTGCTGTCCGGATCTGCTGCATATTTTTCAACAGCCTCCTCGCCATACGGCTCTGCCATGCACATTCCCAGTAGCATATCCGTAGCCGATTCCGCATTGTCCTCGCCTACCAGCGGAGTCGCAGCGTCGATCCACAAATTCCGGTATTCACTCTTTGCCATCTCCGGGAACAGTTCCACATAAGTCCCGCTGATACCAGACAGATAATCCTCCGCATCCATTACCTGACTTGCGGAAGCCGAAGAAGCCACCGAGGAGGAAACGCTGGATGCCGAAGACGCTGTGCTTGCGCTCTGCTGGCCGCAGCCGACAGCAGACAGCAGGCAGACCGCAGACAAGGCCACTGCAACAAATTTCTTTTTCATCATCATATGAAAGTACCTCCGGTTTTAAAGTAAGTTTGTTCTAACCGCTCTGTACTTTAGCATATTTTTCGGCCGTGGACTACTCCATTCTGATTTCCCTGCTCCGTTTTGCGAGTCCATTTGCGTGGGTGCGGTACTGCGACGGGGTCGTTCCATATCGTTTCCGGAAAGCCTCCGAAAACTTGCTGGCGTTGTCATATCCTGCATTCTGTGCGATCTGCGTAATGGGCTTTGCGCTCCGGACAAGCTCTACGGCAGCCTGTTCCAGACGGTATTCCTTGATATAGTGGTATACTGGCACACCGTAGACCTGTTTGAACATTTTTTGCAGGTGCGAAACCGAGATCCCGTGTTCTTCTGCCAGCTGCGCAAGGGAGACATACCCCTCCCGGTTTGTCAGAAGGTGATCCCGGAGATGGTGTGCCAGTTCGGTCTGTTCGGTAGAACAGTACAAGTCCGTTCCTTCCTCCTGCGGAATGCGGCTCAGCAGCATCAACAGCTCCACCACCTTGAGCCGCAGGAATCGGAGATCCATGTAGGGCGCATTTTCGTACAATTCCCGGAAAACGTGCTCACAGCGGGGTCCTGCCGTACCGAACATGAACCATCGGTTTCCCAGAAGATTCTGCTTCAGTACCGCAAAATCCACCGAAAAGCCCGGTGCGTTCTTCTCAAGCCAGTTCTGAGCGGCTGCTGGATCAACTTCCAGACACAGCCCTTCGTAACAGCCCAGCGGGAACCGTGACTCTGAACGTGTTCCATGCCGTCCGTCGTAGCAGCTGACGGCCATATCCCCCGGCTTTAGCAGAACGCTATCACGCATGGAAAAGCTGGTTTCAAAACGGCCATTGATGCAGAAATTGATCTCTATCATACCGATCTGCGTGCGGATTTCCGTATAGGTCTCCATCTCCAGCCGCAGCAGCATGATTCCCACGCCATCAAACAGCCGGTAATAGTGAATTTCTCCACTTCCAGCCGCATTTTCAAAGCCGCCTGTTTGTCCGGGATTATAGGGAGTGACCCCCGTTTTGTCATGAAAAATGATATCAATCATACTGTTTATTCAATTCGATCTCAACAATCCGTCTTTTGCAGGGCTTGGAATGGCAGCTGTGGTCAACTGGCAGATCCCTGTCTTTCATGTTTTTCCTTTCTTCGCCCCTTGCATCGCAATTTTCTCAACCATGCGCTATCCCAGTGCCACATCCAGTACCATCATCACGCTGAAGCCTACCGCAAAAAAACACCGTGCCGACGTTAGAGTGCCGCCCCTGCGACATTTCCGGGATCAGCGCCTCCACCACCACATACAGCATGGCTCCGGCGGCAAAGCTGAGCAGATAGGGCAA
>OGZB01001512.1_pt1 | contig 13165 bp, 7 predicted proteins | sample 1576691 | NCBI WGS metagenome assembly OGZB01 (sample SAMEA3541479, study PRJEB24748) | human gut metagenome | biome: human gut; feature: human-associated habitat; material: faeces | place: China | collected 2012
TTGCTCAGGTACTTAAAAAAAATATTTTATAATAGTGTTGCGGAATTAAGGTATATGAAGAACAAACACATTGCATCATGGATGCTGTGCAGCCTGTTTATTATGGGGTGCGGGAGTAAGGTTTCTGATACGGTTATATCAGAGAAATCTTTGAAAGAGGTTGTAGGAGACAAGTTTTTAATGGGAGTAGCTCTGAATGTACGTCAGTCGTCTGGTGCTGATACTTCAGCTGTGAAGATTGTGAAACAGCATTTTAATTCCATTGTGGCAGAAAACTGCATGAAGTGTGAGGAGATTCAGCCTAAAGAGGGAGAGTTTCATTTTAAGGATGCCGACCGCTTTGTGCAGTTCGGAGTAGATAATGGAATGACGGTGATAGGACATTGTCTGGTGTGGCATTCTCAGCTTCCGGACTGGTTCTGCGTAGATGAAAAAGGCCAGAATGTTTCTCCTGAAAAGTTGAAGCAGCGTATGAAAACGCATATCCAGACCGTTGTCGGACGATATAAAGGAAAGGTGAAAGGCTGGGATGTGGTGAATGAAGCTATTGTGGAAGACGGCTCTTATCGTAAAAGTAAATTTTATGAAATCCTGGGAGAAGAGTTTATTCCACTGGCCTTCCAGTATGCGCACGAGGCTGACCCGGATGCCGAACTTTATTATAATGATTATGGTATGGACGTACAGGGCCGTCGGGAAGGAGTTGTGAAGCTTGTCCGTTCATTGAAGGAAAAAGGATTGCGTATTGATGCTGTGGGCATGCAAGGACACATGGGAATGGATTACCCCGACATCCAGAAATTTGAAGAAAGTATGCTTGCTTTTGCTTCAGCTGGTGTCAAGGTGATGATTACAGAATGGGATATGAGTGCGCTGCCTACTGCACTTCGCAGTGCCAACATCTCGGATACGGTTGCGTTTAAGAAAACATTGAATCCTTATCCGCAGGAACTTCCTGATTCTGTCAGCCAGGCGTGGAATAAAAGAATGCAGCAATTCTTCCAGCTTTTTGAAAAACATGCCGATATTGTGACGCGTGTAACGGCATGGGGAGTTACAGATAGTGATTCGTGGAAGAATGATTTCCCGATTCGTGGAAGAAGAGACTATCCGTTGTTTTTTGACCGGAACTATCAGCCTAAGGAATTTATACAGAAAATGATAGATGAGCACTCGGATTCGACAGCTATTGCACAGAAATAACGTTTAACAGGAGATTCTTTTAGTGAGAGTCTCGTAAATCAATATAAAAATGAAAAAGGAAGAAAGATATTTGTTTCCTGCCGACTATATGGCAGATCCGTCAGTACATGTATTTAACGGACGTTTGTATATTTATCCTTCACACGACCGTGAATCAGGTATCCCTGAAAATGACAACGGTGACCATTTTGATATGAATGATTACCATGTATTGTCAACGGATGACGTGATGCAGGGTGAAATTGTCGATCATGGAGTAGCTTTGAAGGTAAGTGATATTCCTTGGGCCGGACGCCAGCTGTGGGACTGTGACATTGCCTGCAAGGATGGAAAATATTACTTGTATTTTCCGTTGAAAGACCGGAATGATATTTTCCGTATGGGGGTAGCCATTAGCGATAAACCGGAAGGTCCATTTATTCCTCAGCCCGATCCGATTCGTGGAAGCTACAGTATTGATGCGGCAGTTTTCCGCGATGATGACGGAAGCTACTACATGTATTTTGGCGGAATCTGGGGAGGACAGTTGCAGCGTTACCGTGATAACAAAGCCATTGAAAGCCCGTGTCTTCCAGCCGATAATGAACCGGCTTTGCCCAGTCGTGTGGTAAAGTTATCGGATAATATGTTGGAATTTGCAGAAGAACCCCGTCCGGTCATCGTATTGGGAGAAGATGGCAAACCTTTGTTTGCAGGCGATCCGCATCGTTTCTTTGAAGCTTCGTGGATGCATAAATATAAAGGTAAATATTATTTCTCTTATTCTACGGGCGATACTCATCTGTTGTGTTATGCGGTAGGCGACAATCCTTATGGACCGTTTACATATCAGGGCGTAATTCTGACTCCGGTAGTAGGATGGACTACCCATCACTCTATTGCAGAATATAAAGGAAAGTGGTATCTTTTCCATCATGATTGTGTTCCTTCAGGTGGAAAGACCTGGCTTCGCAGTTTAAAAGTGGTTGAATTGGAATACGATGAAGAGGGTAAGATTCAGACCATAAAAGGAAGTGCGGATGAATAAAAAGTACTTGTTGGGTATATGTCTTTTGTCTTTCGGACTGACCTTATTTGCGGAAGATGGAAGTAAACTCTGGTTGCGACAGGCGTCTTGTGAAAAGGCGTCTGTCTGTTGTTCAATTTCTTCTCCTACCATTGCCATAGCTCGTGAGGAACTGGCTTCTTTATGGCGTGGAAAGACGGTTGAACTACAACTGTTTGCTGATGAAGCTCATCGTAAGCTGGGGAAGGAAGGGTACACCATACGTACTTCCGATGAAAAGATAGTGCTTGGCTCTACTACTGAACAGGGCTTGCTTTATGCGGCCTATCATCTTTTACGTTTGCAGGCAGAAGGGGAAGATTGTACCCGTCTGGATATTGCAGAAGAACCAGCCTTCGATGTACGTGTACTGAATCATTGGGATAATCTGGATGGCACGATAGAGCGTGGATATGCCGGTAAATCCTTGTGGCAGTGGGACGAACTTTCAGATACTGTGTCGGCACGTTATCAGGAATATGCCCGGGCCAATGCTTCGGTTGGTATCAACGGGACAGTACTTAACAATGTCAACGCTTCGGTTAAAATACTTTCCAACGAATACCTTGAAAAGGTACGCGTGCTTGCGGATTTTTTCCGGCCGTACGGAATAAAAGTCTATCTTTCGGTCAACTTCGCTTCTCCCATGCAGTTGGGAGGATTGTCTACAGCCGACCCGTTGAATGAGGAGGTGGCAGAGTGGTGGAAAAAGAAGGTACATGAGATTTACAGTCTTATCCCTGATTTTGGAGGTTTTCTGGTCAAGGCTAATTCAGAAGGACAGCCTGGTCCGTGCGATTACGGGCGTACGCATGCCGAAGGAGCGAATATGATGGCAAGGGCCCTGAAACCCTACGGAGGAATCGTGATGTGGCGTGCGTTTGTGTACAGTCCGTCGGATGCCGACAGAGCCAAGCAGGCTTATCTGGAGTTTAAACCTTTGGATGGAAAGTTTTTGGATAATGTGATTGTGCAGGTGAAAAACGGTCCGATTGACTTCCAGCCGAGAGAACCTTACAGTCCGTTGTTTGGTGCAATGCCCCACACCCCGTTGATGGCTGAATTTCAGATTACACAGGAGTATCTAGGGCATTCCAATCACCTGGCTTACCTGGCTACTATGTGGAAGGAGTTTTATCGGTATGTGTCTCCTGCTTCTTTAAAAGGGGTGGCTGGAGTGGCCAATATAGGTGATGATACCAACTGGTGCGGACATGATTTTGCGCAGGCTAACTGGTATGCGTATGGCCGGCTGGCATGGAATCCTTCACTTTCTTCTGAAGAAATAGCTAAAGAGTGGCTGGCACAGACTTTTACGTCCGACCCTAAATTCGTAGAGCCCATGACGCAAGTAATGATGGACAGTCAGGAGGCAGTGGTAGATTACATGATGCCGTTAGGATTACATCATATTTTTGCCTGGAGTCATCACTACGGACCGGAACCCTGGTGTGAGGTACCGGGTGCCCGTGCAGATTGGTTGCCGTCGTATTATCATCAGGCAGACAAAAAAGGTTTGGGATTTGACCGGAGTCGTTCTGGAAGTGATGCGGTGTCTCAGTATCCAGACTCTTTAGTTCACGTATTCAATTCATTGGAGCTATGTCCGGAAGAATTTTTGTTGTGGTTTCATCATGTAGACTGGAATCATTCATTAAAGTCCGGACGTAGTCTTTGGGATGAATTGTGTTATAAATATCAGCAAGGCGTTGATAAAGTGCGTGAGTTCCAGAAAGTGTGGAACCAGATGAAAACGTATGTGGATGAGGAGCGTTTTCAGGCGGTGGCTAAACGGCTGGATATTCAGGTGAATGATGCGGTGTGGTGGAAAGATGCGTGTCTGGAGTATTTTCGTACTTATTCTCACATGAAGTATCCTGAAGGGGTAGAGGCTCCCGTATTCAAATTGAAAGAATTGAAAAAGGTAAAATTACTGATTAGTAACTATGAATGCCCTTCGGCAGACATGCTTCCACGGAAAAACAGCTCTTTGGAATAATTCCGTTTATCTTGATTATCAATTAGTTATTGATTAAGGAGGGAATAGGGCTTTTCTATATAATAAAACGCAAGGACGTTTGATGTAAAACGTACTTGCGTTTTGTCTTAAATGCACTTGCGTTTTAGTTGAAACGTACTTGTGTTTTGAATAAAACCTCCTTGCGTTTTTTAGAAGCGGCAACGGATGTCAATTCCCACTTGTACGGGACGTCCTTTTTGCGCGAAGCCGCGGCTCATTGTTTCAAAGTAGAATGCCTGATAATCTTTGTTTAAGGCATTGTTTACCCAGAAACCGATTTGTCCGTTACCCTTGTTCAAGCTGAGTCGGCCGTTCAGTGTGCCGTAAAGTGCCTGACTGGCATTGTTTTGTTCTGTCCAGTAGATACGGCCTGCAGCGCGATAGTTGGCATCCAGGGTGATGTTGTCCAGAATAGCGTTCTTGCGCAGCGGGAAAATGTATTGCCCGCCTACGGCAAATGTATGTTTAGGAACGAAGGGTACATAGTTGCCGTTATAATTTTCTGTTTCACTTATCACATAATCAGTGAAGGTGGCGTACGTATATCCGTAGTTTCCGTTCAGGCTGAACTGGTCAGTGAGCTGTGCGCGTAAGCTGGCTTCCGCACCTAAGCTACGGCTCTTTCCGGCATTTACCGTGATACGTCCTAATCCACTTTCAGCAAAGCGTGACAACTGTTGGTCGCGAGTGTCCATATAGAAAGCTGAAAGGTCGGCTTGTAACTTTCCGTTGAACAAGGTGAGGTGAGAACCGATTTCGTAGTTCCATGAATACTCCGGCTTGTAAAGGGTAGCTGCCTTTACGTCTGTTTGCGGGCTTTGAGCCATACCGTTCAGAATTCCGATAATATTTTGTTTCTGTTCATCCTTTATGGGCGCTGATTCGAGAGCTGGAATCGTTACGCCTGCTACGTCTTTCATCATGCTTGCCTGCATGTCATTCTGCAACAGGTCAGAGAACATCTGGATGTTGTATCCTCCCGAACGGTATCCTTTGGATACACTCGCGTAGATGTTGTTGCGTGAATCAAAGTCGTATTGCAAGGCGAATTTAGGTAACAGCTGTATGTAGTCGTGCGACAGCTTTCCATTATAACTGTTGTTTACGTTGAATTCTTTTGCCGGAATCATCTCAATGACTTTGTTAATTGGAGTCAACGTTCCGCCTAATGAGTAGGTATGTGTAAATTGGCAGCCACTGTAGTAATCCAGTTTCAGGCTTTCATAATCCATACGGAGACCGGCAGTGAAAGAGAGTCCTTCCAGCCCGAACAGGTCATTGAAAGTGGATTGATGGAAAATCGCCCCATTCAAAATCGGTGTGCTGAATTTTCCTGGAATGGCAAGTTGTTCACCGTTAATTACATCATTGAAGTTTAGCTTCATACTCATGGGGCCCATTGATATCGTGGGCATGTATTTATTGGCGTTCGTGTTGATGGTAGAATTCAGCCAGTTTACTCCATCCTTCTGGAAGGTGACAGGAGCCTCTGTATCCAGCCACTGATAGAATCCGCTCACTCCGGTAGTCCACTGCCAGCGGCGTCTGGGTTTGGATTTCAACACGATTTCTTCGCTGAGTGTCTTGGAATTCTGCTTCTGCATCATGGTGTAGATGTTCTGCTCCGTAAAGTCCTGGTCCAGGTCCATGTGGTCGCGCAGGTACTGGAAACCGGTTACGCTACTAAGAATGAAATTGTCGGCTTGATATTCCAGGTTCAGTCCGGTGTTCAGCAAGTTACGTTTGTATCCGCAGGCATTGTCGTAAGAGATACGGCCGATGTAGTCGGCACGGTCTTCTTCTCCGCTGACTTTACCTGTATATTCATACGGATAGCCTCCCTGGTTGGTATATTCGTAGTTTACGGTAAAGTCAAGCTTCAGGTTTTCGGTCGGCAAATAAATGGCACGTATACGTCCGCCGAACTCATTGTCCGTATCAATTCGTTTTCCGTTAAAATCGTTTTTGAAGAAACCTCCTTTGTGGTCATAAAACAATCCCACAGAAAAGGCAAACTGATTGGAAATACGATGGTAATGCGTAAGTGAGGCATTGTAATTGTTGTAGGTGGCAGCACCTAAACGAAAGTCTGTTCCTTGGTACGTAAACGGTGACTTGGTAAACACGCGGATAAGTCCTCCCATGGTGTTACGCCCGTAGAGCGTTCCTTGTGGACCCCGCATTACGTCGATACGCTCAATATCGGAATAGTTGAAATCGAAAGCCGATTTGTCGATAAAGGGAATATTGTCCACATAAAGTCCCACAGCTGGTGTATTGATACGTGAACCGATACCTCGGATATAAACCGAAGTCGTCAGCTTAGAACCATAGTCTGGAATGAATAAGTTCGGAACCAGTGCGGACAATGATTTTACAGAGGTTACCGAATTATTGCGCATCGCACTTTGTGAGAAGGAAGTCGACGAAGTGGCTTGCTGACGCAGACGGTTGTTCTCCTTCGGAGTAGCAATAACCACAACCTCTTCTATGTCAATAACCTTTGTTGTATCTTTAGGTAGAGAGTTCTCAGGTGATACCGGACCTGCCAAGGCGCTCTTTATAGAAACAGCCAGTAACGAAACAATAGCAATATTTTTTTTCATTCTGTTGAAAGATATAGTTTAGTTAACGGCTGCAAAGTAACGCCAATTTGCTTGGACGGGCAATCCTAATAAATGAGGATTTTGCTTATTTTTGTACGTAGTAATAGGATTAACGTATGAAAAAAATGAAACAATTTTTGAGTTTGGTAGCGGTATGTATTTTCTCACTCTCCGCTTGGGCACAGGAAACTGTGGCTGTCAATACGGGAGATCTTATTTCTCCCGAAGTAAAGAATCAAACTGTGACTTTTCGTCTGCTGGCTCCTGAGGCTAGGGAAGTATGGGTAGAAACAGACTTCTTTGAAAAGTCCCGGCAGCAGACTCCATTGGGAGAGGTAGAAATGGCAGGACGTCAACGGATGGAAAAAGGAGAGAATGGTGTGTGGAGCTATACGGTTGCTTTGCCTGCGCCCGAACTGCATACTTATTGCTTTTATGTGGATGGCGTGCGTATGCTTGATCCCTCCAATGTATATATGCTTCGTGATATAGCTACTTACATGAACTATTTTCTTGTGGATGGAGCTTTGTCTGAGAATTATTTTGTTCGGGAAGTACCTCATGGAACGGTTGCGAAGGTGTGGTATCCGAGCCCTTCTTTGGGGATGGAACGTCGTCGGATGACGGTATATACCCCAGCTGGTTATGAGGAAGGGACAAAACGTTACCCGGTTCTTTATTTGTTGCACGGGGCCGGGGGAGATGAGAATGCCTGGAGTGAACTGGGGCGTGCTGTACAGATCTTAGATAATTTGATAGCCCAAGGAAAAGCGGAGCCAATGATTGTAGTGATGCCGAATGGAAATGGGGCACAGCAGGCTGTACCGGGGGAATATCCTAACAGCATGTACAAACCTTCTTTCATGAATCCGAAAACCATGGAGGGCTCTTATGAGAAAGCATTTCCGGATATTATGAATTTTGTGGAAAGTCATTACCGGACGATAAACGATAAGGCACATCGGGCAATTGCCGGATTGTCGATGGGAGGATTCCATTCATTGTATATCTCTGCCAATTATCCGGACAAGTTTGATTATGTAGGACTCTTTTCTGCGGCAATTAACCGTGAGTCGAAAGGAGAGAACACTTATATCTATAAGAATCTGGAGGAAAAGTTAGCAACTCAGTTTGCGGCAGCTCCGAAACTGTATTTTATAGCTATCGGAAATGCAGATTTTTTATATCAGGACAATGTGGAGTTTCGTCAGTTGCTTGATCGTCATGGGTATAAATATGAATATACAGAGACGGATGGCGGGCATGAATGGCGCAACTGGCGAAAATATTTGAATAATTGGTTGCCGAAGTTATTTAAATAAACTTTATATACTGTCGGCTTCTACGTATCCGTGCATGACCGCATAGATGGCCAGGCCGGATACGGACTTAATACCCAATTTTTCTGTGATGTTTTTCCGGTGGGAAATAACCGTAGTTAGACTAATGTGTAGCTTGTCTGCTATCTCTTTGTTAATTAATCCTTTAGTCACAAGTCTGAGCACCTCAATCTCTCGGGCGCTTAGTTCATGTTCTGCGTCGGTGGCAGGAGGCGTTACGGGATGGTGCGTCAGCTCGTGTCCTCGTTTCCGGGTCTGCATGATGGTTTTGACCAGTTGCTCCTGCGGAAGAAGGATGTTCAGGCTTGGGATTCCTGTCAGCAAAGGAGGTTCTCCTGCGGAGAGCACAATGCACTTGGGCTTTCTTTCCAGAAAAAATGACGTATGCTCAAAATACACATTGGCCGACACAAAATAATGTGCATACATGTCGGGTGTATCGTCTATCAGTTTTTCAAAAGAAGAAAACGTACGTATGACTGACTCGGGAATAAGTTCTTCCAGAATCGTACGTAGTCCGAGAGCTGTCAGTGTGTTGGGCTCAATGATGGCTATTTCCGGCAGGTGGTGCATATAATAAGGTAATTAATGGTTTAAATAATTAGCTACGGCTTCAGCACATCGCTCTCCGTCAATTCCCGCTGAGACAATACCTCCGGCATATCCGGCACCTTCTCCACAAGGGAAGAGACCTTCCACGGTAAGATGTTGTAGGGTATCTTTATCGCGTACGATACGTACGGGAGAGGAAGTACGTGTTTCTACGGCAATCATGACCGCTTCGTTAGTGAGAAAGCCACGTGAACTCTTTCCGAAAAGCTGGAAACCTTTGCTCAGGCGTTCGCTCAGGAAAGAGGGCATCCAGAAATGAAGGGGAGAAGATACTAATCCCGGGCTATAAGAGGTAGCCGGAAGGTCATAGCTGAGTTTCTTTCGTGTGAAATCGACCATACGTTGTGAGGGGGCAGTCTGACGCATATTTCCCTGTTGCCAGCAGATTTGTTCCAGTTTTTCCTGGAAACGCATCATGGCTAATGTATGGATGGTACCTTCAGGCTGCTTTCCGTCGCGCAGAATCAGTTCTTCCGTCAGGCTTTCATTGGATTCGGGGAAAGGTTCTGCCTGGAGTTGCATTCCCGGAAGCAAAAGGTCTTCCGGACGTGTTTCTACCACCATACCCGAGTTGCTCCATTTGGTTCCGCGGTTGCTCGGGCTCATACCGTTGACTACCAGCTGGTGAGGACCGCTGGCTGCCGGTACGACAAATCCACCGGGGCACATGCAGAAGCTGTACACTCCTCGTCCGTCTACTTGCTGTACGAAACTGTATTCGGCGGCCGGAAGGTATTTTCCTCGTCCGTTTTTATTGTGATATTGTATCTGGTCAATCAGCATGGACGGGTGTTCCAGTCGCACACCGATAGCAATCCCTTTGGTTTCCAGTTGCACCCCATGGGCATACAACCAGCGATATACGTCTCTGGCAGAATGTCCGGTAGCTAAAATAACGGGGCCTAAAAAGGTCTTTCCGGTATTCGTTTCAATGCCTTTTACCTTTTGACCTTCTATGAGTATGGATTCCATTCGAGTCTGGAAGTGCACTTCTCCTCCACAGGCAAGAATGGTGTTGCGCATGTTTTCGATGACTCTGGGAAGCTTGTCCGTCCCGATATGTGGGTGAGCGTCCGACAAAATGGTAGGACTGGCTCCGTGCTGGCAGAATACATTTAATATTTTTTCTACGCTGCCTCGCTTTTTACTGCGGGTATAGAGCTTTCCGTCGGAATAAGCTCCGGCTCCACCTTCTCCAAAGCTGTAGTTTGATTCAGCGTCTACCTTGTGCTCCCGACTGATTCGGGCCAGGTCTTCTTTTCGCTCACGTACATTCTTTCCTCGTTCTATTACAATAGGGCGAAGGCCTAATTCGATGAGCTTGAGGGCTGCAAACAATCCTCCAGGACCTACACCTACCACAATGACTGCAGGACGACCCTCTACATTGGGATAATCCGTACGTTTAAATTCTTCCTCAGAGGGTGTTTCGTTGACAAATACACGAATGGTCAGGTTGACATAAATGGTACGTTGACGCGCATCAATGCTTCGTTTCAAGACACGTATGGCATTAATGGTACGTACGTCCAAACCTTTTTCCCGACCGATGTATTGTTTGAGTGATTGTTCGCTGGCTGCCTGTTCGGGCAGAATGCGGAGTTGGTATTCGTGAATCATATTTTTGTAACTTTTTTGCAAAGATAGGATTTCTGTTTTGTTCTTGCAAAGAGAAATAGAGGGGACTTTTTATACTGATTTAAGACTTTTCTTTTAGAAAATAGTAAAATTTTCTATATTTGTGGCCGATTTCTCACAACAATTGTAAGTTAAGAAGCGTTATTGATAGTGATAGTTGAATTTTAGTTAAAATAAAATTATGATGTGTAAGGTAAAAAAAACGTACCCGTTATGGGGCTTTTTGCTGTCGTTCCCATTGTGGACGGTGTCATGTGTGGATAACAAGTATGATCTTGACAAAGACATTGATATGACAGTTAATGTAGGTGGTGAACATCTCACGATTCCTGCCGGTAGCTCAGATACTGCCTATTTGAGTAAGATTATTGAAGTAGAAGAAGGGGATATTCTTCAACCCGATGCTACTACTCGTGTGTATCATCTGACGAAAAAGGATGATATTAATGTAGAGCCTACTACGGTGAATGAGGTGACGATTAGTAGTGCGAATACTGATTTGACGAAAGAATTGGTCGGAACTGGTAGCAGTGCTTCTGCAAGTATAACTACGGATTTGGAGGAAGAAAATAACTTGACAGCAAAAGCAAGTGATATAGATGAGGCTTTAATCGAATTAGGTGCTTTAGGAGCTGAAACACCTGCGAGTTTAACTTTGACATTTGAGTTCTTAAATACTGGGAACTTAACATTTGGTTCTGTAACTGCTAAAAATTTAGAAATTCAACTTCCAGATTTTTTGATGTTTGAAAAAGGAGAAGTAGAAGAAGGTAATAAACTTATTTTGAATGATGAGGAACTGAAAAACGCGCAGAAGGTATTGCATGTAATCGGTTATGAGTTTGGGGAAAAAGCAGGAGAAGGAGAAAAACCAGACGAAAATAGAACCATAACAATTGACGGAAAAGTTACGATGAAAGGACAGGTGGTGACTTCGGGAATTGGTGGTTCTGGTAGTTTGACTATGGCTATGCATGTCACTTTGGGAGAAATGACTGCAAATAGTGTAACTGGTGTCATCCAGCCTAATATTGAAGCTGAAAATACTAAAATAGAATTGAATGATCTGCCTGATTTCTTAAAAGATGAGGAAACTCGTCTGGATATAACTAATCCAGTAATTTTGCTGATTGCTGAAAACCCATTGGCAACTCCGGTACAAATTGATGCCGTATTGACTCCAATGAAAAATAATACTCAGATTGAGGGCAAAGAAGTAAAAATAGGAGAGGGGTATGATAAGAAACCTATAGAACTAGCTCCGAATAAAAAGAACCTGATTGCTCTCTCTCGTACTGGTGAAAGTTCAATTGAAGAAGCAACGAATGTAAAAGTAGAAGACATAAACAACTTGCTGGAAACAATTCCGGATGACATTGAGGTAAAATTAAAACCTGTTGTTCGTAAAAAAGATTATTATACTGCAGAGTTGGGCAAACCTTACGAAATGAAGTCAAGTTATGAAGTGGATGTACCGTTAAGTTTCGAACAAGGTCTGAATATCGTGTACAATGATTCTATACAGGATTTGAACAAAGACCTGAACGACTTGGATAAGGTAGGTCTGAAAAATGTGAAGGTTATTTTGTCGGTAGACAATGCTATTCCTTTGAAATTGCAGTTGAAAGCTGAAAATGTACAGATTAAAGATGTATATGGCAATGAACTGAGTGCAGTGAAGAAGACAATAGAAGAAGACAAACAGTACGTAGCAGAAAGTGCAGATGGAGAGAAACCTGCTACAAGCGAACTGGTTTTGAATTTGACTTCAGATGATACGGCGTTCTTGTCGAAGATTGATCGGATTTGCTTTAAGATAACGGCTGTAACGGGAACTACAACTGGTGTACCTTTGAAAGATACACAGTGGTTGAAGATAACAAGTATCAAACTGTCTGTACCGGGTGGCGTGAATGTAGATTTGAATTAATAACGAACGGGAAAAAATGAAACAAATGAAGAAAAATATATTGTGTACGGTACTGTCCGGATTGGCTGTTTTTGCGTTTGTGGGGGAAGCAGTAGCACAACCTCAGATTAATCGTTCTGCCTACTTTTTGGGAGGTGCTACCTATCGTCATGAACTGAACCCTGCATTTATGGGAGAAAGAGGATACGTAAGCATGCCCGGATTGGGTAATTTGTCAGTAGGAGCTCAAGGAACTGCAGGTGTAGGTGACTTTCTGTTTGTAAAGTCTAATGGTGACTTGATGACCTTCATGCACGAGGAAGTGAGTAGAAAAGACTTCCTGAATGGTTTGCCTAACCGGTTGAAAATGGGATTTAATGTCAATGAAAATATCTTGTCTACTGGATTTTATGCATGGGGAGGTTTTAATACAATAGGACTTTCTATTAAAAGTAACACCAATCTGTCGGCTCCTGACCAGTTGTTTAAGTTTATGAAGAATGGAGTGGATGCTCCGGAAGGAACGCGCTACACAGTTAACGATTTGAGCATTCTTACGACGAACTATGCAGAACTGGCATTGGGACATGCCCGTCAGATAAACGATCAGTGGACAGTAGGTGCTAAAATGAAGTTCCTGGTGGGGCTTGCCAAGGCTACTGTAAAGATTGACCGACTGGATATTGAAGCGACTCCGGATGCATGGAAAATCACTCCGTCGGGTGCACAAGCTTATCTTTCCTCAAATCCGCAACTAAGCTCTTCAGCGTCCTTCTTGCGTCTAAACGTCCT
>OGZB01001526.1_pt1 | contig 13090 bp, 11 predicted proteins | sample 1576691 | NCBI WGS metagenome assembly OGZB01 (sample SAMEA3541479, study PRJEB24748) | human gut metagenome | biome: human gut; feature: human-associated habitat; material: faeces | place: China | collected 2012
TTATATTTGTCTGTGTTACGGCATAATGTAATACTGAATATTCAATTAAATCAAGAGGGCGAAACAGGGGCTGTCGCACTAAGAAATTAGTGCGGTGCCCCTTCTTTTATGTTAAGGCGGTATATAATCTAAAAAAAAATAAATCCCAGGCTTCGAAAAACTGGGATTTATGGTAAAATATTAGTATGCAACTACATAATGAATTACAAAAAGATTATACGTTAAATCAGAGTGGATATCAACTAAAACTTCCACTCGAATTAGAAACAATTAAGCCCTGATGTTAAAAGTCCGGCCGAAAGAATGATCTATAGTTGGCTGAGCAATTTAGAATGGGAAAATTGAATTGTTTTACATTCGTTGGGAATGGCTGAATATGTTGACAAAGTATTTGGTGAAATAGATTTTGTTGTCATCGCTGATGAAGGAGTTTTATGTATAGAAGTCAAGGGAGGTATTGTTAAACGCCAAGGTGGTGATTGGCATTTTATAAATCGATATGGTAAGGATTCTACAAAGAAGGAAGGTCCTTATCAGCAAGCGCAGGGAAATGAACAATCGTTAAGATTATACTTGGAAAAAAAGCTTAAAAATAAGCAGGATCCTATTTGTAGATGTGCTTATGCCAATTGCGTTATGACTCCGGATTGTGTGATTGATGCGGATGATAATATAGAAATTATACCTGAAATTACTTTTGATAAAAGAAATACAAAAGAAGATTTGCCTAAGTTTTTTGAGAGATCTTTCAAGTATTGGAAGGATAAGACGATGGAAAAACATCATTTTTCTGGAAGACACTTGCAGGATGAGGATAAAGAACGATTAGTAAGTATTCTTCGTGGTGACTTTGCGTTTGTTCCGGCAATGTCATTAGCGTTAAAAAGAACGGATGAGATGCTGGCTTCTTTAACAGATGAACAGTACATAATCATGCAGGAATTTCACTCAAAGAGAATGCTGGTTTCCTGTCCAGCAGGTACTGGGAAAACGATGCTGGCTATGGATCAGTGCAGAAAACTGACAGCAGAAGGATATAACGTGTTGTATTTATGCTACAACAAGTTAATTGCAAACTATGTAAGAAAGAATTTTGAATTAGAGAAGCAGGATATAGATGTTTCTACTTTACATAGTTTTCTTATGAAGAAAACTGGTGAAACTGAAATCGAAGATGCCAAATTCTTTACAGACATCTTGCCTAATAAATTCATAGATGGAATTGATGAGTATATGCCAGATAATGAAAAGTATGATGTTCTGGTTATCGATGAAGGACAGGATATTTATGATGAATTAGAAGATTATGGTGCCTCATGCTATGAGCTTTCTGTAAACTGCAGAAACACCAAGCAGATTGCAACAGGAAACTGGTATGCAACAAATATCAAGCAGGCTTCAATAATGAAGGCTGATGGTGAAGTGGTTGGTTATCATAAATATGATAGTAAGACTGCTGAAAAAACGGATGTCTTGAAACTTATTAGACGACTTCTTTCAGAAGGAATCAGTAGAAATGATATCGTTATCTTGTCTCCGTATAGAATGGATAACGCAAATAGCTGTCTTTATAATGCATCCATTCCATCTGATATTGGTGAGATAAGATTAAATGAATTTAATAAGCTGGATAGTGATGACTTTATAAGATTTTACACGGTAAAAGCGTTTAAGGGACTTGAAGCCAGAGTGATATTGTATATTGATATTGATGGTTTTGAGGACGACGATGAAAGGTTATTAAACTATGTAGCGATGTCTAGGGCAAGAACTCTTCTTGAAGTATTCTATAGGGCAGATTTAGAAGAAGAACGCCAGAAGATGATGCTGAATAGCTATAATCTTTAAAGATTGAGCATATGTTCTGAGATTAAATGCGTTAAAAAGATTATTTGAAGAGATAGAGGTACATACGTATGAAGGTAAAAGTTGTATTACCATTTTTAAAAGAGAATGAATCAGATTTTAAAGTTCATTGTGGAAGAGGATCTACTGATACATTTTTACCTCTGCGTTTGTTTCTTCAGGATCAGTCAAAGTTTAAAATATGGCAAGAGGAACAGACACAAAAGAATTTTCAAAGAAAATATATTTTATCGCTGATCTATTGGCATAAGGATGAATGGATTTTTGCGGGTATATACGAGAGTATTTCTGTAAAAGAAACACCAAATGGTCCGTCAAAATATAGATATGAAACAAAACTCTTAGATGTTGGAACAGACCTGATTGGTAAGATGATAATTGGGTTTAAGAAAGATTTTAGAGCGTCATATCTTTGCTTGGAAAACTATATTGATGACTTGGAAGTACTTGAAATAACAAGAGATGTATGCAAGACGGAATTCCCAGGTTACGACAAAGTTAATGTTTCGTGGGAAGAATTATCCGGATTAATTGATACAGATGCTTGGAAAACGGCACTCGCAAACCAAAAGGGTGTGTATTTGATTACAGATTCTTCTAATGGAAAAAAGTATGTTGGATCAGCTACCGGAGAAAACATGCTTTGGGGAAGATGGAAAGAGTACATAGCAAATGGTAATGGTGGAAATATAGAGTTGAAAAATCTGGATTTCAGCTATATCCAAAAGAATTTCAGATATAGCATATTGGAAATATATAAAAGCACAACGGATGATGATGCGATTTTAGAAAGAGAATCCTGGTGGAAGGAACTTCTGATGACGCGGCAATTTGGATATAACAAGAATTAGACGTCAAGGAAAATTATGAATGGGGAAGCTTTCAAGGTTAGAAAGCTGGAAATAATGTATGGAGCAAATTGAACTTATACAGCATTGGAATTACATCTGTTCACTTGCTGAAAGATTGGATGATACAAAGCATTATATAGACCACGGCTTGCAAGAACATAACGTGAAAAGAGAACTTGTACATGGAAAGGTATACTCGGATGTTTTTAAACAGATTATTGTTTTATCAGCGTCTGAATTTGAAATAATGAGTAAAGCTTTATGCCATAAAAAATGGGTAAAAATTAAGAAGATTGGAGATATAAGCGAAACAATACTAGGTACATTCCCCAAAATTATTGAGTTTGAAGTTAGCACACCTTTTGGGATTAATACACCGTTACAAGATTGGAAGACGAAGCGGATTGACGGTGGTAAGAATATAAAAGTTGAGGGGCTGGATTGGTGGTTTGCTTATAATTCGATAAAGCATGATGAAGTAGGATTTATTACGGATGCAACACTTGAAAATGCAATAATAGCATTATCATCAATGTATATTATTGAACTCTATTTGATGAAAGAAGTGTTTGGAAATATGAGCATTGTTTACACATATCCTACTATATTTTAAATGCAAGTATTTACCTCATCCTGTTAGCAGTGGAGAAGGATTGTTGCTGGATGAAGGTGGTTTATCACCAACTGAGAGATATAAAAAGGAATGTCCCGAACTTTTTAAGAAGTATGAAATAGAATCAAAGTGATTGTGAAAAAATGGTTGTGACAAGTTGATATAACACAATTTATTATAAATAAGTACAACAAAGAAGGTAATTTATATGGATTCAATATTAGTTTTTGATGTTTTTAAGCATTGTTTTAGGGAATTAGACACCTCAAATTATAATGATGATTTAGTTGTAGGATCTGTTTTTTTTACAAGAGATGCTATAAATGTCATTGAAAAATATTACAGAATAATTGGTTACATAATATGCGATGATAAGGGCGTTTATTATCCGATTGATGTGAGAAAAAATGATATAGCCATATTGGAAGGAACTTATAATTGCATAGATGATGAATTAAAGAAGGAATTGGTGCCATATAATATAAAGATCGAACCAGCAGAGGTATGGAGTCCTTTCTTTTTTCGTTGGCAGTTCATGTGTGATTGGAATGTTTTTGAAACTTGTGGAGATTTTATAAATATAGCCTCAAAAATAATAGGAAATGAGAGGATGATGAAGAAGATTATTGATGACAAAATCGATTATGTCCTTCCAGTAAATTATAAAGAATTATCTCAAATGGTACGAGGCTTGAATAAATTATTTGGAGTAGAATTTTATAATAAGGATTATTACGAAGAGGTAAACTATTTATTTGATTCGCTTGTGAATGGATACCATATAAATATGTCTACAGAAGAAGTTGAGACGTATTGTTATCAATTATGTAATTACGTTTTGAAAAGAATAGAGGGAGAACATGTATAATTCGGGAATAGGTACACCTTATTGGTTTGAATGGGAAATTGGAATACTAGAATGCTTGAATATGCTACAAGATACATCAATTGAATCAGTAATACTTCAATCAACTGATTTTCAGGCATTAGATGATGTCGTAGTAAATTATAGTGATAAAAGCATTTTAAATATTCAAGTAAAACATACAGATGAAGATGCTAATTTCACATATTCTTTTTTAGCTTCTGGGAAAAAGCCTTTACTGAATGCGTTGGCTTTAGAATGGAAGAATAATAAAGATAATTATAATTTTAAAGGTATTCAAATTGTAACAAATAAAAAATGGGGGCCGCAGGAAATAGATGGAAAGTGTTCAATGGATGACTTTATTTCCAAGGTGTTTCCATGCTTACAAGATAATTATAATTATACTTCGGCAAAGCCTAATGAGCAGAAGGCTATCGAATGGTACAGAGAAAATTTGGAGATAAATTTAGATTCTAATGAGGCGGCGTGTTTCACTAAAATTTTCTCTTTTAGAAAAGAGTCGTGTCTTGCTGATGTGGAAGAAAAAATACGTGTGAAGATTGGCGAAATACTAGGAACAGATAATAGTGATGCGATAGATTTTTGCTTAAATAGTCTTCTTTCTAAATTGAATATATGGGCAACATCAAGAAGAGAGAAGCAGGAAATAACAAGAGAAAATGTATATGGAGCATTATGCTATACCGAGCCGGATGTTCCTTCATATGAACTATGTCCAGAAAAACCGATACTTCCTTCTCGACAACGGTTTGGGGAGACCTTTATAGATGACATTAAAAAGAATAGTAATCATATCATATTCTTAGAAGGATTACCGGGCTGTGGAAAAACAAATTTTATAAGTTATTTATCACAGATGAATGAGTCTATAGTTGATTTTAGATTTTACACATATCTCCCAGTAAATAAAGTAGATGGTTCATATAGTGATGATGAAGGCTTTTATTTAGGTAATATTTTGTGGAGAAGTATTCTAGTACAGCTTAAGAAAAAATTTGAAGAGAATAATTTATTATCTGTTGTAAAGTTTCCACTTATATACCAATTTATGTCTGTTTCTGAAATGCGGGAAACGGTAATACATTTCCTACCGGAATATGCAAAATGTATAGGAAGGCCTTGCTACTTTTTTATAGATGGATTAGATCATGCTGCAAGATCAAAAGATGCACGAAATTCATTTTTATCTCAATTGCCAAGACCAGAGGAAATCGGGGATGATTTTTATTTTGTCTTGGTCGGACAGCCTATAAATGATGGTTATCCGTCTTGGATGAAAGATAATAAAGGTATTACATATTACAGCATGCCGGCTTTGGATACAGATGATGTTGTTATATTATTAGAGCAAAGCGGTGTGGCAGAGAATACAGTCGATATAGAAAATTTGGCGAAAACCGTTATTTCAGTTATTGGGAACAATGTTCTTAATATAATATTTGCAATTCTGGAATTGAAGAAAATGGTATTGCCACTTTCCTTCGAGGCAATAGAGAAGGAACTAAATAGTAGTTTTTTAAATAAACAAATTGATAAATATTACGAATGGATTATTAGTTCGCAGGAAAAAAGCCTTTTGCTATACAAAATTGAGGCAATTATGGCGTTTTCAAGTAAACGTATTAACGCTTATGATGTGGCTCAAATGTGTGGAGTTGAACACGACGAGGCGGCGTTTGTTTTAAATGGCTTATATCCAATTATTGTATGTGAAGGCGATAGATACTTCGCTTTTCATAATGATGTAAGGCTTTTTTTACAGAATGCAATTATTCACAATTCAAATATAAAAGGAATTACCGAATCAATAATTAATCGAATTAAACAGGATAGAGAATTATGGAAATATCGATATGATATCTCTTTTAATTTACTAGTATCTTGTAAGGCCACTGATGAGGTGTTGAAACTGATTGATGTTGAATATGTAATGGATTCAGCATTATATGGGATATCGTTTGATAGGATACTTCAGCAGTTTATACTAGCGCACCAATTGCCAATGGATAATCTTGAAGAAGTATGCATACATTCAAGTGCAGTGTCTCTTTGTTTGGCACAGTATGCAAATTGCATACAGTATTATGCAAAAGAATCGGATTATTTTGAAGCACAAAGTATCAACAAAAAGACTAAAGCGGAAAAATATTGTTTGAATGTTAAAAATGATATAGAGCAAATCATTTTAGATATTGATTTTGCTGCTAAGGCTGGATTTGAACGAGGACATAAACTTTTCGATGAATACCTCAGTGGATATAATATAGAGGCATTGTTAAGCGGGGAGCTAAACAAAGAAACGCTTGTTAAGGCTGGATATATATTTCGATGCTATGATGTAGATTATATGGATGCTCTTACTGGAAATTCTAACGATTATGTTTATTTTGTAGATGGATGGTTAGATGCCAGTGTAAGTCTTACATCAAAAGAAGATATCAGGCAAACATTCACTTTTAAATGGTATAATCCAGATTCATTGTATGCATATATTCATCAGATTACAGAAGAAAAGAATCTTGAAAAAGAATCATTTGACGAATTGTTGAATATTCTTTTAGGAATGTCTGCATCTATAGAAATAATTATAGAGATTTGCACATATGGACTGTTAAACTCATATAAATGCGAAGCTGGGATAGAATATATTGGCAACCATTTAAGTGATATTATAAAAATAGATAGAGATTATAAATACGAAGATTTAAGAATAATTTCTTTGATTAAGGCTAACTTGTGCCTGTTTGGTAGGATTGAGGAATCGTTAGTTGAAAAATGTTATAAAGAAATATTGAATCTAACTCATAATGATGAATTACAAAGAGGTTATAAACCAGCATTGGCACAGTATGATATTGCAAAGCATGTTAGTGAACAATTTTATTCGGCGGACAGAAATGATGTATTATCTAAAGATGATATCTTTTCATTGATTTATTTTGCGGATAAGTACGGTGCTGGATCTGCTCATGATTGTAATGGATATACTGTTATGAGATTTTTACGTAAAGTATTGGTGAGCTTTTCCGAGCATAACCCCAAGGCAGGAATTATCGATACTATTTGTAAAGCGGTCGTTCAATGTTTGGAATGGGATAAGACTCGATTTATTCCGGAGTTTAACAAGTTGTTCTGTATATCAAATGCGCATGCTGATTTTCTAAAAGTTGCAGAATATTGGTGTGGCGAAGATGGAGTGGCTTGGAGATCAGAATATGATGAGATGGAAGATTTATGTAAAAACATGATACCTGCATTAGAATACTTTGGAGAAAACAAGTTTATAGAGGAAGTACGTGAAAAACAGAAATATAGAATGTTTGGCTATGTGGGAAGAAAAGACTATTCGTTAAATGGTTTACTTGATTGTTATAAAAAACTTCCTCTGAATGAAGAAAAATTATGCTGTTATGGCATGAGACTGTTTTCCGTTTCAAATTTAGCGGATTCTATTGGTGATAATAGGTTTTCAAGTGAAGTTGACCGAGAGTTGCTAGAGGATGCCGTTAAATTGGGGTACAAGTACTGTAATGCATTATTTGAACTAAAAAATACTCCTAAAGATTTAGTTTATTGGAGAATGAAAGTTCTTGATTCTCTATATTGCAATATAGATTTGATTTCTGATGATTCTGAATTAATTGCGTTATACAGACTTACAAATTCATGGATTAAAGAGTATATAGAGAATGATAGAGAATACAATCGATTGGAAACCTTAAGAAGTTACAATTATGAAATTATTTCTCGCATTTCAAGTTCTGAAATTCGGGAAAAGTTTATGGCAAAAGGATTGTATGATAAAGCGGAACATAAAGATTTCTCTGTAGAAACAGGAAGGGACTATAATCTCGAAATTATCAATCTTTTAAAAGAAGATGGATATAATGAAAAGGCGGAAGGAGTAATTCTTACACAAATAGATAAAAGAGAAATCGGATTACATAAGCTGATTATGGAGGCAGGAGATATTATCGCCAAAAAACATATGGAAGAATATGTAAATAGATGTGTTGTTAAATTTATTCTATCTGAAAGCAAGTATGGTTATATAGGCAGCGGAATTAGCGATGTATTTGAACGTTATTATGAAATGTTCAATGATAATACATGGAATCTTTTATTTGAAAATATAGTAACTCGATTCGCAGAAAGTGATTATGGCATAATTGCCTCGTTGTGGGGAGATTTTACAATTTTCTCTATTTATTATCTTTCAAGAATAGATAAAGATAAAATAAAAGCTTTATTCGATTGTTTATGTAAAACACATGAAAGTCTTTCTTCGGCGAATGGAAGAGTAAAAATAAAAGAAGAAAAACTAATCTTGGATGAGAATATTACGTCGCTCTCTGATATGGTAAATTTTCAGCTTAATATATGACTTTGGGTAAAATACTTATTCTTAGAAAGGAGGGATTTTGTGTCAAAGCAGAAAAAAAGAAGGCTTGCTGATTATTCGACTTCAGAGATGGTAAAGCTTTGCGGAATGAAAGCCAGCAGTACTTTTGAAAACAAAAGAGATAAAGTCTTTGAGCGATATGAAATAGATCCAACTCTTTTTAAAATGGATTCTAGCATTGAGGGAGGAGAAAACTTTTATCCTGTTGTTTGTGCTGAATTATTGGCAATTCTAATAAAAAATTGGGATAAAAATCCTTCAAGTAGAAAAAATGCTAACAGAGATAATGTTACAGTGACTCAGATTTGTGATTTTTATAGGGCATTATTAAAAGATGTAGATGATCTTCCAAAAGAATTGAGAGGACTTATATATAAATCTTGCCAGAGTCATTTTACTACAAAGTGTCTTGTAATATGGGCGGAAAGAGTAGTAAATGGATTGGCATTATTTACAGAAACGCATATGGATCAACCAGAGGAAAATATAGGTAAGCTTTGTCAGGCTCTTGCTATTAATTTGGATAAAATGACATACATGGAATACATGAATAATAAGCTTATAGAGGCTGTCCCTTGGATCGCTCAATTTGGTATATTTCCAAATTCTTTTAACATGAGTTCTATGCAAAAACCAGCAATAGGTACTCAAAATGTTGGTCTAGACGTTGGCTTGGCAGAGTTGATTAAGGCTATTGCATTAGAGATGAATAGCGATAAGGAAGAAATACAGTATGAGTCTATAAAAGATGAGGAATCTGATGTTGGCGCTGTAAGGGATGTGTATTACAAAATGGTACAGTCATGGTATGTCTCGTCAGAGTTTGAAGAATATACAACAAATACATATTCCAAAGGAGCTTCTGCTTGGAAAAACTGGGCCCAAAAAATTGAATCTGGCGAGATGGAGGGTAAAGATGCAATTGTAGCATTTTATGAGAAGCAACTTGCGGAAGCAAAACTAGAAGTTATGGCATTGGAGCATCGTTTAGAGGCAATAAAAAATGACGAGCCAGCTATTTTTCCGGTGACTGCTGAGGAAATAGAGGATATCAATGACGCATATGTAGAGTATTTTCATGATAAGTATGGTAAGCAAGCAAGTTATCAGCGGTATGCAGATGTATATGTTGGTCAAATGTTATGGGCTTTTTTAACTCAAGATTCTTAATAAATGTTGGAATTAAATATAAAGATAGTTTTCTGTTGTAAACTCTTTTTATAAAAACAGGAAAGGAGAGCTTATGATGGTAAAATTAACTACAGTTCAGGCAAAATCTGCTGTAAGAAAGTATGCTGATCGTCAAAAGACAATCAGGCAACTTGCAATCGAATATGATGTAACGTATGAACAAATTCGCAAAATCATGGTTAAAGCTGGGTATTCGAATGGGCTGAAAGTAAGATGAGCGATTGCATCTAAAGCCTGTCCTTATTAACGGACAGGCTTTTTGCTACAATAAGAATCATAAAAGGGGGAGTGCACGATTTTTGCGGCTTGTCGGCTATTTTAAACTTTTTGTAGATTGTTATTACAAACACGCGTTCGAAGTATTATACTTTTAATCAGGAAGCAACGAAAGCAGATTGCTTCCTTTAGAAAGGAACGGCGTATGAGACACAAATCTACAGAGCTTATGGGTACTATTAAGGCCTTTGTAGAAGAATACTACAAGAATTATCGCCACTCACCGTCGACAACGCAGATTGCTGATGCGGTCGGTATTGCCAGAGGAACTGCATATAAGTATCTGGTAGCCATGAATGAGAATGGCATAATCAGATATGATGGCCAGCAGATTTCTACTGAACAGACCGAGAAGGTTCAGACAGAGTTTACAAGTGTGGCACTACTTGGTGCTGTTTCCTGCGGCGTTCCTACGCTGGAGGAAGAGTATATAGAGGAATACGTGTCATTGCCTGCTTCGATGTTTGGCAAAGGGACTTTTTTCTTACTTAGGGCAAGGGGCGAGTCCATGATTGAAGCCGGAATTTCTCCTGGAGATCTGGTACTTGTCAGAAAGCAGTCAGAAGCCATGGATGGCGATATTGTTGTTGCCCTGGTAGCGAATGAGAACACTCTGAAGCGCTATTTTGTAGACAAAGAGAATCAGAAGATCAGACTTCATCCTGAGAACAAGACTATGAAGGACATCGTTGTTTCGTATTGTAAGATTCAGGGTGTAGCCGTCAAGGTCATTAAGAACCTTGAATAATGTGCGCTAAACAGTTTAAAAGATCAGAATAGTCATTGCAGTTGATAATGGCAGTGTTGACTACACTTACGGAAAGGTCATTGTCGGGAGAATTATGTACACTCATCATATCGGTTTCTTTCCCTTTTCCGAATGAGAGATATCAACCTTGATAGTCAAAGGAGGCGTGATGTTGGTGAGTTTTGCGGAGGAAAAAACTGGGGAATGTGTGGTATGTTGCCACAGATGTGGGGCATTTCTTATGGAGTCAGTTAGTACAACTTCGTATATGGTTTGCCCGGAATGCGGTGCCCGCCTTGTTGTGTGCGTGAAGAAAGGCAAAGTATCCGTATTTGATGATATTAGATCTGAGGAGGAGCTTGCTAAGAAGAGACATGCTCGATTAACCAGATATGCCGCTAAGATTAACGATGTCGTTAGTTTGTGAAGAGAGTCGTATTTACTACGGATAGATGCAGCCAGGGAGCATAAGACATCTATTCAGATTAAAAAGGGCCTGCAAAACAGAAGCTAACTTGAAGTATGTTTTTACATACCAAGAGATTTAGTAGTTGTTTTGCAGTGCTCTTTTTTATTTTTGCGCTCTTTTTCCGGTTAACTTCTGTTTTGGGAGGCACCGGAAAGGGTGCAGATTATGAAGAAGGTAAACAGAAACAATGGAGCAATTGATGTGACAATATTTGGGGGAAGAATTAAAAAGCTTAGAACAGATGCAGGATTTACCTAGGAGGAGCTTGCAATAAAGCTTCATTTGTTAAATGTTAAATGAAAATGAGGTCATTGATATATGATATATGCTATGAGTGATATTCATGGATGCATAGGAGAGCTTCAAAAGAATATGGAACAGGTTGATCTTGGTGGTGATAATCGCATTGTATTTTGTGGAGACTATATTGATTATGGTGACAGTTCGTATTATGTTTTGAAGTATCTTTGGGATTTGCAGAAAAAATATGGTGCAGAAAAAGTTGTGGTTCTTAAGGGTAACCATGAGCAAATGTTTTTGGATTGGATTGAGGATTACAGAAACATATATTCAGATGGAACAGAAGATTGCAGGACTTTCAATGATTGGATTTGCACGGATTTTGAGTATGGAGCAAATACCATAAGTACATTTATATCGGAGCAACAGATGGATTTCTTAAATCAGATAGCAAGAACATGTTCCATGGAAACAATTAGCAGAGAAGCAGTTCAGATGATTCTTTCAAATCATGAAAAGCTGATTTGGTGGATTTGGCAGATGCCTTTATATTTTGAAACAAAAAGTCAGATATTTGTTCTTTTTTATGGTTATTTATCATTTCTGCGCTCATATTTTCCTGTCCTCTTCACGATTGCTTTTATGTACATGATATGTTGTTTTGGGGATGGAATCAAGCTATTTTAAACGTTATATGGAAAAAAGTATCTTTATTTTTCGACTCCCACCTTACCTGTCCTTCCTATAGCCGCCGGATCGGCTGCTGTTCTTGCACCCGATCGTATATTTATCAATGATCGTGGCATCATAGAAACTCTGCTGTGCTTCCTGTATCAATTTATCTGCTATAATTATTTTTTCTATATTTCAGCGGTGATACCGCATATGCCTTCTGGAAACTTCTGATAAAATAGCTTACATTCTGATACCCGCTCTGCATGGCTACATCCGTAACCGGGATATCGGTGTCCTGTACCAGCTGCTTTGCATGCTCCAACCGCAGGTATGTTACATATTGTGACAGTGTAATATGAAAATGTTCCTTAAAATACCTCGATATATATTTTTCCGAGAGATGAAACTGTTCCCCAAATTCCCTCAGCGATATCTTTCCTGTAAAATTCTGCTGTATATAGGAAACCATCTCTTTTTTTACTGTATTTCTGCCACTTGTATCATTTTCTATTACAAATCCTTTCTTCCACATTTCAAGAATAAATTGTAAAAGAATTATTTTTGTCCTGACCTGTGTCGTTATTTTCGATTCACTTTCATCCTTTTTTGCCTCATATATCTCAATCAGCTGTTCACACAGTTCTTTTGCTGTATCCTTTACTCTTGGACATATCATCAAGTGACCGCTATTTAATGGTTCAAGCAATTTTTCATCTAACATGTCATCTGTACGAAAAGATATATACTTTAACGGAAATAGGAAGGTATAATAATCCACAGTACCGGTCTGTGATCCCATAAGATGCAGATTGCCCGGCGACACCACAAACGCATCTCCTGTTTTTCCAATATAGCTCTCTCCGGATATAC
>OGZB01001535.1_pt1 | contig 13020 bp, 8 predicted proteins | sample 1576691 | NCBI WGS metagenome assembly OGZB01 (sample SAMEA3541479, study PRJEB24748) | human gut metagenome | biome: human gut; feature: human-associated habitat; material: faeces | place: China | collected 2012
TTTAATATGCAAGTCACTGGTACAAATACTTCCGAGAGTGACGCGCACAATAGCAAGCGCGGGAAAGTTTGGGGGAGCGATGTTCTCCGCCCGATTCGTGGGTGAGAGCTGGAAGGATAGCCTATACATAGGGGCGCTCATGAATACCCGCGGGTTGATGGAGCTGGTCGTATTGACGATCGGGTACGAGATGGGGGTATTGACGCCTTCCGTATTCGTGATCTTAGTGCTAATGACGCTGGTCACCACCTTTATGACAACACCGTTGGTCTCATTCATCAAATTCTGTTACCGAGCGCATGACAAGCTGATGGAGCAAAAAGAGAGAATGCCATTGGAGGGGATATTCAAGGTACTGTTGTCCTTCGGACGAGCCGGAAATGGACAGATCATGCTGGACGTAGCCTACCAGATGTTCGCCCAAGGCAAAAACAAACTGGAGCTGACGGCACTGCATTTGACGGTTGGCTCGGATGTAAACCCGCTACACACGGATAATTTCGAGGAAGTCAGCTTCGGCCCGATCCTTTACGGGGCCAAGAAGCTGGGCATTCAGATACAGACCCGCTACGAGGTATCGAACAACGCCGGAGTGGATATTTGTAGCATCGTAAACAATGAGGGGTACGATTTCCTTCTGGTCGGTTCCGGGATATCGATGAGCAACACACCGGACGATATAGCGGCAAGCCATTATCGGGCCTCGTTCTACAACCGTTATTTCAAACGCTTCAAGGCTCCGGAATCCTGGTTTTATCCGGGTGCCTTATTGAAAGACAAGACGAAGATGTTTATCGAGCAAAGCAATTGCCCGGTAGGTGTATTCGTGAACCGGAATTTCGTCAAGGCATCGAACGTAATCGTGGTCATCGACTCCGAGGAGGATTTATTCCTGTTGGGATACGCCCAGACCTTATTGAAGTCTACACACGGCTCGGCCAGCGTACTTGATAAATCCAGCAGCACGACCCCGGGGAACGAGGTGATCAAGGAAGGAATCCTGCGATTCACGGAAGACGTGAAGCAGACCACGCTTCTACGAGAGAAAGACCTTACGCCCCAGTCTTTCAACGGCTTCAACTTCATGCTGATCAGTTATAAGACATGGAACGATGTCTCCGAGCACCGGAAAGAAGCCTTGCAGAAGATGCCTTCTACGTTGATATTAAGTAAATAATCCGTTATAAACCATATAAACCCGTCTTTATGAGAATCTGTCTTTTCTTCTTGATTTTGGACGTGGTAACTATTCGTTGAAGGGACGTTATTTATTGACTGCTACATTCTACGGGGAACCAGCGGCAGGAACCGGAAAACCAGACCTTGGAAACGATACTCAATCGCAAAAGCGTACGTAAGTATAAGGATCGCCCGGTAGAAAAGGAAAAGATAGACAAACTGATACGAGCCGGAATGGCCGCCCCTTCCTCCCGTGACAGGCGACCCTGGGAATTCATTATCGTAACCGACCGGAAAGCCTTGGATACGATGGCCGAAGGCCTTCCCTTCGCCCGGATGCTGAAAGAGACAAGGCAAGCGATCGTCGTTTGCGGCGATACGATCAAATCCTCCAACGCTTGGTTTCTGGATTGTTCCGCCGCCTCGCAAAACCTGTTACTTGCCGCCGAATCCATGGGATTGGGAGCTGTATGGACGGCTGTTTACCCCTATCCGGACCGGATCGAGATCGTCCGGAAAGAGCTTCGGCTACCGGATCATATCATGCCGTTGAACGTCATACCTGTTGGATACCCCATGCAGAAAGAGACTCCCAAAAACAAATACAACGTCCAACAGATCCATCACAATGGCTGGTAAAGCTATATGACTTCCAGATAACTCCGTCCGTTTCCCGCCCGGTTCACCCGAATCTGCACGGGAATACATTCCGTCATTTCCTGTACGTGCGAGATAACGCCGATCTTGCGCCCTTGCGTACGCAGGCTCTCCAAGGCATCCATAGCGACCCGCAACGTCTCCGCATCCAAAGAGCCGAAGCCCTCATCGATAAACAGGCTCTCTACCTTCATCCGGTTCGAGGAGAGAGAGGACAAGCCTAGCGCCAAGGCCAGCGAGACCAAGAAAGATTCCCCTCCGGAAAGGCTATGCACGGTACGGATCTCGTCGCACATATCTTGGTCGATCACCTGCAAAGCCAAGGTATCCGGCACACGCTCCAACCGGTAACGCTGGGATAGTTGCCGCAATTGCACATTCGCATAACTCAACAAGACATCCAAGGTGTAGCCTTGGGCGATCCTACGGAACTTGGCGCCATCCGCCGAGCCTGCCAATTCATTCAGCTTCGCCCAACGCTCGCTCATCGCCCTCCGCTCCGAGAGCTCTTGCTGGAAGCCGGCTATCTTCCGCTTATTCTCCTCGTGCGTACGCAGACGGAAACTACATTCAGACTTTTGGGCCGTCATTTCCGACAGAGATTCCTCCAGCGTCTTCCCCTCGGAGTTCTCTTGATAGGCGACCATCCAGTTATCCAGCTCCTGCCGGCGTGCGGAAAGGAGACCGGAAGTCTCCGCCAGATCCTTCTTGATCTGTTCCGTAATCCCCCGGTATTGCTCCACCTCGCCGGCGTGCTTCGTCGTACTCTCTTGCAGCTGCTTCAAATGTGCCGACGGCGACATAATCGCCGATGGGGTCGGAGATGCTGGTATCAATATACATCTCATCACGGGCCATCAGGCCGAAGGAGACCTGATTGTTTTTTGCCAGTGAGTTGACGGTGGCCTTTGCGGTCAGAGTGAAGTTGGTGCCTGCAGGCAGCTTGACGTAGTACATCATCAGGCCGTCCACCGTGGACGCGATCTTACCGCGGTTGTTGGTGACGCCGAGGGTGATGTTTTGGCCGTCAACTGTTGCGGTGAAATCGCCACCGGAGATTTTATCATTGCCGCCGACATTGCCGAAGACGGAACCATTCCAGACGGTGCCGTTGGCGTCGGTAAAGGCCGGCCAGAGCGTGCTGTTCTCGGTGGGAGAGACATAGCTGGAAGGAACGTAATCCGGGTTTGCGGCATCGCCGTAGAACTGCTTGTAGGTGGGCTTTTCCTTGTGTTTGCTGTACGCGCCCAGCGGCGTGTCGATGGTGAGCTGGTCGATGAGCCATGCGTTCAGCTTTGCACCATAGCTGTTGGTGTGGGTCAAGTCAAGACCGGTGGGAACCAGATTGCCCTTTTTGCCTTCTTTTGCGCCGGTAAAGCTGTGGGTGTACTGAGCCTTTTTGCCCATCGTGATGTTCTCGTTGATGGTGGCATCGGTCAGATCCACGCAGATGAGGTGCAGCTCGCTGCACATATCACGGATGGCCTGTGCGTAATAGCCGCCCTCATAGACGGTGTCGCCAATGGTGACGGTCTGGGTCTTGTGGCCGGAAGCACTGTCGTAGCTGGCCTTGGTGTTCTCGTTCGTCAGGCGCGCAATAGGCGTGCAGACGACCGGGATGACACCGCGCTCCAGAGCAGGCTGGATGTAGTTGACATAGAGGCTGTTGGCAAAGGAGCCTTCGGTTTTGTAGTCGCCGTTGGGGTTGGTGTAACGGGCAGGCTCGGTCTTCTCGTCATTGTGGCCGAAGCCGATGATGAGGAACTTGTCGCCGGAAGCGTCGCCCAGAGCCGGAACGGTATCGGAACCGTTCATCAGGGTATTGTAGCTGCTCATGCCGGTAAAGTCCTTGCTGGACGCACCGGAGACAGCCAGATTGTAGACATCTGCGTTGAAGTAGTTCGCAATCTCCTCACCGTAGCCTTCACGCGGCAGATAATAGCTGTCGTCGAAAGCGGAAACGGTGGAGTCGCCGACGACCCAGATGGTCGCCTTGGCCGCCTCGGGCTGACCCCATGCGGAACCGCGTGCGCCTGCATCGGTGGCGGCCAGACCCTCAGCGGTCAGCAGGAGCAGGCCGTGCATATTGATGCTGCCGTCTGCGTTCCGGGTCGGAGCAACGGAGGTGTCGAGGCTCTCAAACCAGCTCTCCTTCACCGTGACGGTGTTGGTGGATTTGTTGTGGCTGGTCTGGGTTTCGGAATCCCAGTAGAAGTTGTTCGGGCCGTAGACAGCGGTGCTGCTCTGGCTCTGGAGGGCCAGCTGCTCCTTGCCGTCGGTACCCTTGCGGAAGGAGATGACACCGTCGGCGGCATAGTCGGTCACAGCGGACTTGTTGCCGGTGTAGAGCGCGACGTTATAGCCCTCGTTGTTGTAGGAAGTGGAGCTGTAGACCTTGACGTCCGGGCAGGAGTTGGAGTCGATGCCCTTGGCGGCGTTGTCGTAGGAGATGGAGTTGAGGAGCTTGTGGTTGCCGGGCAGATTGGTGCCGCCCATCTTGAAGCCGTTGCCGTTGCCTGCCGCGATGGTGACAGCAACATTGCTGAAGCTCAGGTTGCCGTCGTCGTCACAGGTGACGGTCGGGAACTGGAGCGACTGCTTCTTGACCGGCTCTGCAGCCAGCATCAGATAACCGTTCTTGTAGGCGACGCAGTTCTGGATGGTGACCGCGCCGATGGAACCGGTTGCAGCCTTTGCGAAGAGATCCCAGCCGTCATCGGCGTTGTAAGCAGCGATGCAGCCGTCGAAGACGTTGCCCTCGCCGGTGGTCAGTTTGGCGGCAAAGCCGTCGGCGTCTTCCATCGCGCGGTCTGCGTTGTTCATGGAGGTGCAGTTCTTGATGGTGTTGTGGCTGGGCCACAGAGCCTTGTTATCAGTGGACAGGCCGGAGACCTGCAGGCCGGTGTTGCCGTTGTTGTAGAAATTCATCTGCTCGAGGACGCAGTAGCTGCCGGCCAGCTGCATACCCTTCGCGCCGTCTGCGGTGTTGGTGATGTTGATCTTGCTGATGTTCCAGTAATTGCCCCAGACACTGAAACCAGTGCCGACGCCGCCGAAGTCCAGCGTTGCGTACTTGCCGTCAGCAGTCGTCATGGTGATGGGAGCTTCTGCGGTGCCGTCGCGGCCGCGCTCGACTTTCAGCTCACCGGTCAGATGGTAGGTGCCGCTTTCCAGCTGGATGGTCTGGCCTGCTGCGGCGTAGTTCAGCGCGGTCTGAATGTCAACTGCGTCTTCCGCACGGGTGCCATTGTTAGCTGCGCTGCCGTCCGGGGTGACGACGATGATGCCGTTCGCGCCCAGAGTACGGAGCGAAACCTTCTTCTCGATAGCAGCGGAATCGTAGCTGCTCAGCTTTTCGTACGCGCTGATAGCGTAGTTTTTGTCCGGGGTGAACTTGACCTTAAAGGTGGTATCGCCGGTCACGGCGTAGCTCTTGGAGAAGGGCTCACCTGCCTTGATGTCCACATTTTTGTCCACGACCACACCGTTTGCGGAGACGGTCGCTTTGCCGTCGGCGTTGGCCTTGAACACCAGTTCATAGCTGTCACCGGTGCAGGTGGCAGGGCTGGTGATCTGGTAAACGGGGGCAACATAGCTGGTAGGCTGGAGCGTCCACTCGGAAGCGTTCCACGTGCTCGTGGTGTAGGTGATGTTGGAGAAGGTCACGTTCATGCCGCGCGCCGCCGCAAAGCCCAGATAAGCTTTGTTGGCTTCCTGCACGGTCATGGGGTCGTCCAGCTCTGCGTACTTGGAGACGCTGGAAGCGGTGCTGTCCTTCGCCGAGATGTACAAGGTCGAAGAGCCGACGACGTCGCCGGTCGAGCCGTCGGCGTTGATGGCGTACTGGGTGGCGACGTAGCTGTTGCTGGTCTTGGCAAGGCTCACACGGTAGGTGTCGCCCTGCTTGATGGCCTGCGAGCTGAACGCCGCACGATTCGACTTGACGTCGTTGGAAGCAGCCGTCTCGTTGGAGATGATGCCGGTGTAGCTGCGGACGCCCACAGCGTCTTTGATCTCAACACCGTCCAGAGGGAGCTTGGTGCCGACGACAGAAATTTGATTCGAGAAATAGCTGCCGGAGCCGCTGATGCTGTCGCGCACCATGAGGGCAAATCCCTCCTGACCGTCCGGAGCCGGGTTCACATAATCGATGGTGACATCGGCCTGCAGATAGAAGTTCTGGGTGGTCGGGTCGATGGTGGTGTAGTAGAAGGACAGGCCGTCTGCCGGGGAGTCCGCGACGAACTTGCCGCCCTTCTTGTCGATGGTGCCATCATCTTTGATGGTGCAGGAGTTGAGGGTGACCTTGCCGTTGATGTCCGCGCCATCTGCGATGGTGTTGACTCCTGCTGCAGTGGAGGTGCCGAAGGCTTTGAACTGCCAGTCGCCCGATGCGGAGGAAGACCCCTCCGCAAACGCGGCCAGCGGTGTCATGCCCAGAAGCATCGCGCCTGCCAGCAGTCCGGCTACGGTGCGCCGGATGCTTTGCTTTGCGTTTCTCATAGAAACTCTCCTTTTCCTGCCGCCCTGCCGGAAAGCGCAATCTCCCCGTTGCGGTTGCGACACAATGTTGTATTCTAGTTTACATGATTCCTGCAACTTTACAAGATTTAATTGAAGATCGCGGGCAATTTCGGCGTTTGAAATAAACTTTTTAGGATTTTTTTGGAAGAAACGCTGAAATACGTCAGGGAGAAAGCAAACGAAAAACCTCTCCGTCATGGCTTCGCAATGCCACCTCTCCTACGGAGGAGAGGCTTTGACAGAGAGAAAAACTTTCTCTTTTTGCCAGAGGCTCCCCCTATCAGGGGAACTGGCGAGCGTAAGCTCGACTGAGAGGCTTGATGACAGCAATTCAACTTTTTAATGCAACAGCAACAGCGTTGAATTGCATATCGAAAAGATGTTGTTTGGATGCTGCACCAATTTCTTGACTTGCGATAAAGGCAGCGAGAACCTGTTACTCCAGCACCTTGGCTTTCTGCAGAGCGGTGATGATGAGGGGGATGAGCACCAGCTGTGCGATGATGCCCGGCACAGCGGTGAAGAGCGCGCCGGACAGGAAGGCCGAGAACGGGAAGTTCGAGCCGGACAGGCCCGCCAGCACGAAGCGGACCGCGCCCCAGACGAGGCGGCCAGCCACCATGGCCGCCGCGAGGGTGGCGTAGGTCATGGGCAGGGTGTGCTTCACCCGGCGGTAGAGCCAGCCGGACACGGCACCGTAAGCTGCCAGCTCAAAAGCCATCGAAATGGCGATGGGGAACATCGGGGGCATCCCGAAGAGCACCGAGCGGAGCAGCGGGGCCGCAAAGCCCACAGCCAGACCCCAGGGTCCGCCCAGCACGAAGCCGCAGAGCAGGATGGGGAAATGCATCGGGCAGAGCATATTGCCTACCTGCGGCAGATGGCCCGTCACCATGGGCAGCACGAAGGCCAGCGCCAGAAAGAGTGCGGCCAGCACGACATTGCGGGCCGGAGAAGAGTTTTTGGTTTTCATCTGTTTCCTCCTGTGACTGCGCCGCAGAAAAACAAAAAGAGGCCTGCCAGTCGGCTTGCAAGCCAACGGCAGACCCCTTCATGGCGTCTGTTTCAAAAATGCGGCGGCTGAAAATAGTGTAAGGCGGGCTTCGGCCCGCAGGCCCGGCTTCCTGCCGGAAATCGTGAAAATTATAGCAGAGTGCCGCAGGATTTGTCAAGACCGCTCCCGGACAGGCTGCAAATTGACCAAAAAAGAAAGCGTTTGGAGCAGTTTTTGACCGCCTGTGTACATTTTGCTGAAAGAAGCTTGACCTTTTTGCACAGAATAGATAATATAAACTTGAATTATAGCGCAATGGGGCGGCGGGAGCTGTGCCTTGCGCGGCTGTATACTTGCAACTTCTGAGGTTCATACGGGAGGACCATCATGACAAATGCAGAAAAGCTTACCCTTGCCAAGCACGCCTGTCACATCCGCATGGGCGTGATCGAGGGAACTCACAGCGCCAAGTGCGGCCATCCGGGCGGCAGTCTGGACATCGCCGAGGTGCTGTCTTATCTCTACTTCGTGGATATGAACATCGACCCCAAGGAGCCGAAAAAACCGGACCGCGACCGCTTCGTGCTGTCCAAGGGCCATGCGGCTCCGGCACTTTACGCCACGCTGGCCGAGCGCGGGTTCTTCCCGGTGGAAGACCTCAAGACCCTGCGCAAGATCGGCAGCTACCTGCAGGGCCACCCCAACATGAATGAGACTCCGGGCGTGGATATGTCCACCGGCAGTCTGGGTCAGGGCGTGTCTGCCGCCTGCGGCATGGCTCTGGGCGCAAAGCACAGCGGCAAGCCCATCAATGTCTACACCATCCTCGGTGACGGTGAGGTGGAAGAGGGCGAGTGCTGGGAGGCTTTCATGTTTGCCGCCCACTATAAGCTCTCCAACCTCTGCGTCATGCTGGACCGCAACCACCTCCAGATCGACGGCACCACCGAAACGGTCATGAACAGCGCCCCGCTGGAAGAAAAGCTCAAGGCGTTCAACTTCAACGTCCTGACCATCAACGGCCACGACTACGACCAGATCGAGTCTGCTATCAAGGCGTTCCACGCCGAGAACGACAAGCCCACCTGCATCATTCTGGACACCGTCAAGGGTACCGGCGTCTCCTTTATGACCAACTCTGTGGATTGGCACGGCAAAGGCCCCAACGACGAGGAGTACGCTGTGGCCATGCAGGAGCTGAACGCAGCCTACGCCGCGCTGGAACAGGAGGACAAGTAAGATGGCAGATGTGAAAATGATCGCTACCCGCGAGAGCTACGGCAATACTCTGAAAGCACTGGCCGCTGAGGGCCACGACGACCTGGTGGTCCTGGACGCCGACCTCGCTGCCGCTACCAAGACCGGTGTGTTCCGCAAGGCTCACCCGGACCGCCACTTTGACTGCGGCATCGCCGAGGCCAACATGATGGGCGTCGCCGCCGGCCTGTCCACCATGGGCTATGTTCCCTTCGTGTCCAGCTTTGCGATGTTCGCTGCGGGCCGTGCCTTTGAGCAGATCCGCAACTCCGTGGCCTACCCCCACCTGAACGTGAAGATCGGCGCTACCCACGGCGGCATCTCCGTCGGTGAGGACGGCGCTTCCCACCAGTGCTGCGAGGACTTCGCCCTCATGCGCAGCCTGCCCGGCATGACCATCATCTGCCCCGCCGACGACGTGGAAGCACGTGCTGCTGTCCGCGCCGCCTACGAGATGCAGGGCCCTGTCTACCTTCGTTTTGGCCGTCTGGCTGTTCCCGTGTTCCACGATGAGGCCAACTATCACTTCGAGATCGGCAAGGGCGAGCAGCTCACCGAGGGCAATGACATCGCCATCGTGGCCACTGGCCTGATGGTCAACGAGGCCCGCAAGGCCGCCGAGACCCTGGCCGCCGAGGGCATCCACGCCCGCGTCATCAACATCCACACCATCAAGCCTCTGGATGAGGACATCATCCTCAAGGCTGCCAGGGAGTGCGGCAAGATCGTCACCGCCGAGGAGCACAACGTCATCGGCGGTCTGGGCGAGGCTGTCTGCTCCCTGCTCAGCGAGAAGCTGCCTACCCCTGTCCGCCGCGTCGGCGTGCAGGACAAGTTCGGCTGCTCCGGCCCCGCCTGGGACCTGCTGAAGGAGTACGGTCTGGACGCTGCCACCATCTGCAAGACCGCAAAGGAAATGCTGGGCAAGTAAGCTCTTTCTCTGAAATAACGAACGCCGCTGTGCATTGCACGGCGGCGTTTTTGCATCTCACAGAGCTTTTATCAGCTTTTCCCTCTCGGCGTACACCTCGGCGAAGACTTTGCGCAGGGTGCATATCTCGGGGCGGGGGTCATCCCGCAGGGTCAGCAGGCAGGTGTCCGGGATGGACAGATGCAGCGGGATGTGCCACCCGGCAGGGAAAGCCGGGTAGATCATCGGGCAGAGGAACATCCCCCGCCCGGCCAGCAGCTCGGCGTAGACCGACTCATAGTTTTCCACCATCTGCCAGACCGGTGTGGAATAGGGCATCCCCGGCTGCTTCCGGGCGAAATCCACCATATCCTGATAGAGGGGCTCGTAAAATATCTGCTGCCCGGCGAGGGCAGAAAGCTCGACGCTGCTTTGGCCGGAGAGCGGGTGCTCCGGCGCGGCGATGAGGTAAAACCGGTTGCCGATGATGGTCTCACAGCGGATCTCTGGCGGCAGCGGGCCGAAGGGAAGGTAGAGCGCCGCGTCTGCCTCGGTGCAGAGCATGTGGTGGTAGCTGGAGGGGACAGGCGTGGTGTCCACTTTGAACTCATAGCCCGGCAGCGCGGCGTGGAGCCTCGCCATCAGGATGGGGTAGATGGGGTCCCGCTGCAAAAGCACCGGCGGCAGGCGGAGGGTCAGGGTGTGGTGGGTGCCGAAGCCTTTCAGCGCCGTGCGGGCGTTGAGGATGCCGCGGTAGAGGTCTTCCGCATGGGGCAGCAGGGCGCGGCCTGCCTCGGTGAGGGCCACCTGCGTCGTCGTGCGGCGGAACAGTGCGGCGTCCAGCTCCTTTTCGAGGCTGCGTATCTGGTAGCTCAGGGCGGGCTGGGTGCAGTAGAGTTCCCGCGCGGCGGCGGAGAAATTCAGCGTCCGGCTCACGGTGAGAAAGCAGAGAAGCTGGTGCTCGTTCATGACAAAAAACTCCTTTCCGGCAGCGGGACATCCGTACAGCCTCAGTATAGCAGGAAATAGGGTACTTATAAAGCTTTTTTATCAGGATGCTTAAGATTTTTTAATTCCCTTTTACTTCGTTATATTTTATACTATCTCTCAGAAGAACGATTTTCTGCCTGAAAACGTCGAAAGAAGAAAGAGCAAGGAGCATTCCAGATGAAAAAGATCTCTCGTAAAGGCTTCCTGAAGGTTGCCGCCGCTGCCGCTATGAGCGGCGTTACCGCCAGCGCACTGGCCGCCTGCAACACAGGCTCTTCCAGCAGCACTGCCGCCTCCACCGGCGAGGCCATCTACACCCCCGGCACTTACACCGGCACCGCCACCGGCATCGGTGAGGTGAAGGTCACCATGACCTTCAGCGAGACCGCCATCACCGACGTGGTCATTGACGCCTCCAACGAGACCGAGAGCATCGGCGGCGTGGCAGCCCCCACCCTGAAGGACGCCCTGATGGCCGCTCAGAGCACCGAGATCGACAACATCTCCGGCGCTACCATCACCACCAACGCCGTCAAGAAGGCCGCCGCAAGCTGCATCGAGCAGGCAATGGGCGTCCACACCGCAGGCGGCGACACCGCTGCATCTTCCTCCGATGAGGACTGGCTGGGTACCGAGCCGGAGATCGACGAGAGCAAGGTCGCCAAGACCGTGGACGTGGATGTGGCCGTGGTGGGCTGCGGCATCGCAGGCGTTGCCGCCTGCCGCAGCGTCGCTGAGGACGGCGGTCTGGTGGCTGCTTTCGAGAAGGCCGACGGCCCTCAGTGCCGCAGCGGCGAGTACGCCGTCATCAACGGCAAGGTGCAGGCCAAGTGGGGCCGCGACACCTGGACCCGTGAGCAGATCGACGACATCATCGACTCCCACATGGTGGAGAGCACCTACCGCTGCAAGCGCAGCATCATGAGCAAGTGGGCCCACAACATCGGCGACGCCTTCGACTGGTGGGTGGAGGCAAACCCCGACCTGTACTACGCCGAGACCACCCGCAGCGCCATTCCCGACGAGAGCGCGGACAACTTCATCATCCCCATCTTCTACCCGCTGCCCGAGCACTACGACTGGAAGCAGGAGCGCTTCCCCTGCTACCCCACTTCCGTCGAGTTCAAGCCCGACCAGCACGTCACCGTCGAGGCCAATATGCAGAAAGCCATCGACACCGGCAATGTCCAGACCTTCTACGGCTGCTTCGTTGAAAAGCTCATCATGGAGAATGGCCGCTGCGTGGGCCTCTACGCCCGCGATGCCGCTACCGGCGAGTACATCAAGTGCAACGCCTCCAAGGGCGTCATCCTCTCCACTGGCGACTACTCCCAGAACACCAAGATGCTCAAGCACTTCTGCCCCGAGGTCATTGAGAACAACATCCAGTGCCTGTTCACCAATGTGGATGTGGAGGGCAACTTCACCAACCAGGGCGACGGCATCCAGCTGGGTATGTGGGCCGGCGCTCAGGTGCAGCAGAGCCACGCCCCGATGATCCACCACATGGGCGGCGGCGCCGACCTCGCCGGCGTGGGCGTCATGGGCAATGCAGGCTTCCTGAACCTCGACCTCAACGGCAAGCGCTTCATGAACGAGGACCTGCCCGGCCAGCAGCTGGAAAACCAGATCGAGCTGCAGAAGAACCGCGAGAGCTGGCAGATCTTCGACTCCAACTGGCCTGAGCAGCTGCCCTATATGCCCGCAGCCCACGGCGGTGCCTGCTACTATGAGGACTACGCCAGCGAGGACGAAGGCCCCAAGAACAACACCACCTACCGCAACTACAAGAGCCCCTATCAGCTGGAAGCTGCTGTGGCCGATGGCCGCGCTGTGAAGGCCGACACGCTGGAAGAGCTGGTGGCAAAGATCTACCCGGACGATACTGCCGCCCAGCAGACCGCTCTGGACTCCATCCAGCGCTACAACGAGCTGGCCAAGGCCGGTTACGATGAGGACTTCCACAAGTCCGCTTCCCGTATGTGGGCAGTCGAGAACGGCCCCTTCTACGCCGACAAGTTCACCACTGCTCTGCTGCTGGTCTGCATCGGAGGCCTCGAGAGCGACGAGGACTGCCACACCTTCGACGCCGACCGCAATGTCATCCCCGGCCTGTACGTCGCCGGCAACATCCAGGGCAACCGCTTTGCCACCGAGTACCCCATCGGCCTGAAGGGCGTCAGCCACTCCATGGCCATGTACTACGGCTACGTCGCCGGCAAGAACGCCCTGAAGGACATCTGAGCCTGAAATCGCAAAATAATTTCCGGAGCCCGGAGCAGAAAATGCCTGCCCCGGGCTTTTTATGTGACTTGCTCACGGAAAAACGCCGGAGTTTGGGGTATACTGTCCCTGTCAGATGAAAAAACGCTCTTTATGGAGGAAAACGATATGGCAGTCATCACCATCACGAAAGAAAACTTTGAGGCCGAGGTGCTGAAGAGCGCTCAGCCCGTCCTGCTCGATTTCTGGGCCGCCTGGTGCGGCCCCTGCCGGATGCTGAGCCCCA
>OGZB01001540.1_pt1 | contig 12974 bp, 7 predicted proteins | sample 1576691 | NCBI WGS metagenome assembly OGZB01 (sample SAMEA3541479, study PRJEB24748) | human gut metagenome | biome: human gut; feature: human-associated habitat; material: faeces | place: China | collected 2012
AGGTGCTAAGGAGTTTATTGATGGCTTCTTTAAATATTATAAGAAAATAGGAGTAGAATTTATCCGTATGGATTTCCTCTGTCTGTTTGAAACGGGAGATGGTGCCGGCGGAATGCCCGGTAGAGGATATGGACGTGAAGAATACGAACTCGCGCTGAAGTATATTTCCGAGGCCGCCACAAAGTATCAGGTATTCACTTCGCTTGTGATGCCCAATCTGAAAAATGATGCGGAGTTGGAGAAGAAATATGGTAATATGATTCGGGTAGATGCCGATACAATGAAAGGCGGGTGGGAACACTTTGCAAGCAATGGCTCTACATGGTTCAATCCCAATGGATGGCCGTCTACCTCTAATATGTTTACCGGCCTTATCAGTTGGTCGCACATTGCGGGAAGGGGAAAGGTAGTGCTGGATGCTGATTTTACCCGTTTGAATACATTTAAGACGGAAGGTGAAAAACAGAGCGTGATTTCTTTGCAACTGATGGCGGGTGGTCCGATTGCCGTAGCCGATCAGTATAATACGATTGTCAGCGGTGATTTAAAGTTTTATCAGAATGAAGAATTGCTGGCTTTGAACAAAGACGGATTTGTAGGAAAACCTTTGTCGGATGATTTGTGGAATGCAGACAATCAAATATGGTACGGACAGATGTCCGACGGAGACTATATCATAGGTTTTTTCAATAAAGAAGATAATGATTTTGACCGTACACTCGATTTTTCTGAAATAGGCATTGAGGGCAAGGTAAAAGTGCGTGATTTGTGGAAACATCAGGATGAGGGGGAATTTGAAACTTCTTTGAGTTATAGAATTCCCGGGCGTTCTTGCAAGATTGTACGGCTGACAAAATCCGAGTGATAATGAAAGTGTCTTGTTTGAGAAATTCAGGTAAAAATAATGATATGATAAAGAATTTGAATATAAAACTGTTTTTGATGGCATTGACATTCTTTTTCGGAGGATGCGAGGATAAGGGTACAGGCTGGACACCGGATATTATTCCCGATGATCCCGTGATAACTCCCGGTGATGACGCTGATACGGAAGGAATACATACTTATAACGCCCCTCTCTATTGGAGTGTCTATGAATACTGTTGGAAATTGGAGCGCAGAAATGAAGAATTGGTCAATGCCGGTGGGCAAGGACAGGCTATTGATATGTCTGAAGGTTCCTGGCAGGATATAATCGACTATGTGGCGGAAAATCTGCTTCCTTATGGTTACAATATGATTTGTACGGATGGTTTTATGGCGATGGATGGTACTTCCGAGCCCGATCCTACGGGATATATGACGAAATACGGATCGGTAAAACTGAAGAAACTTTCGGAAATGTGCAAGGCTAAGGGACTGAAACTGGGTGTTTATGACAATCCTTTGTGGATACATGGTCCGGAAGAAACCATTATAGAGGGTACTGATAATATTACCTTCAAGGATTTGCGTTATAAGCAAGGTGAAGATAATGTACTTTATCCTGACGCCGACGATGGCTTCTCGTGGGTAGTAGCAAGTCATAAAGGTGCTGAGGAGTACATCGACGGCTTCTTTAAATATTATAAGAATCTTGGTGTGGACTTTATCCGTATGGACTTTCTTTGTTATTATGAAAACGGGTACGACCGCGGTATGAATGCCATAAAAGGTAAAGGGTACGGACGAGAGAATTATAAACTTGCTCTGCAATATATCTGTAAGGCTGCAAAGAAATACGGTGTATTTACTTCGTTGGTAATGCCCAATATGCATGAGGATGCGGCTCTGGAGCGCGAGTATGGTAATATGGCGCGTATCGTTGGTGATACGTGGAGCGGTGGCTGGCATCATGTGTCTAATTCCGATCGCGGCAAAGTATTTGAAGATTGGCCCAGTTGTGGCAATATGTTCGATGGCTTTACGCACTGGTCTAAATACTCCGGACGTGGTAAAATGATTATGGACGGTGACTTTATCCGCTTGAATACATTCGGTTCCGATGCGGAAAAGGAAAGTGTCATTTCTCTGCAACTCATGGCGGGCGGTCCGGTAGCGATTGCCGATGTGCCGGGAGATAGTTTTGCCAATTCAGATTTGAAGTTTTGCCAGAACGAAGAAATGCTGGCTTTGAATAAGGATGGTTTTGTCGGTAAACCTTTATCCGATGTTTTAAATAGTACGGACAGTCAGATATGGTATGGACAGATGACAAACGGTGACTGGGTGATAGGCCTGTTCAATCGCGAAGATTCCAAGCAGTTTCGTTCGGTGAAATTCTCCGATTTAGGTATTGAGGGTAAGATGAAAGTGCGTGACTTGTGGAAACATGCAGATGAAGGAGAAGCTGATAACTTGAATGTGGAACTTGAGGCGCATGCCTGCAAGATTGTGAGGTTAACCAAACTCTGATTGTCTCACTTATGAATAGATAGAGAAATATGAAAAATACAATTAATATAGTGTTATTTCTACTTCTGGCAGCAGTGGGGAAAGCGCAGAATCTTTCCTCACCGGACGGTAATTTATTACTGAAGACAGTAGTAGAAAGGGGAATTCCCTATTACGAGCTTTCTTACAAAGGTAAAGCTGTGCTTGCACCGAGTCGTCTCGGATTGGATATTAAATATGAACGCGGATTAATGAACGATTTCAGTGTGAAATCGGTACAGACGGATTCATTGGACGAATCGTGGAAACCGGTATGGGGTGAGCAATCGCTTATCCGTAACCATTATAACGAAATGCTGCTTACATTGGAACAAGGTTTCAGCGGGCGCACGTTGAATATACGTTTTCGTCTCTTTAATGATGGTTTGGGATTTCGTTATGAGTTTCCCGAACAACCTACTTTGAATAAGTTCGTTATCAATGAGGAACTGACTCAGTTCAATTTGGCGCATGATTATACGGCTTTTTGCATGCCGGGTGATTATGACACTAATGAGTTTACCTACACCACAGCTCCTCTTTCTCAGATACGTGAAGAGATGCCTAAACAATCCGTGGCCATGAAGTCGTATGAAGCGAAATCGGCGGGTGATTTGATAGTACAGACGCCTCTGATGCTGAAAGGGAGTAACGGATTGTACATTAATATCCATGAAGCTGCTTTGGTGGATTACGCAGCTATGGAATTGAATGTAAATGATAAGTCTTTTTGTTTGACTGCCTGCTTAGTACCGGATAAAAACGGTGATAAAGGTTTCTTGCAAACCCCTTGCTTCTCACCTTGGCGCACAGTGGTAGTAAGTGATGACGCAAGGAATATCCTTGCCAGTAAGCTGATTCTGAATCTGAATGAGCCTTGCAGATATGCAGATACATCTTGGATTAAGCCGATGAAATATATCGGTGTATGGTGGGAGATGTTTATCGGGACAGGGAAAGATTGGGCATACAGCAGTTATAATCGTGCAAAACCGGGAGTGACCGATTATAGCAAACTGACTCCTAATGGGCGTCATGCGGCCAATACCGATAATGTAAAAAGATATATTGACTTTGCTGCCAAACATGGTTTTGACGCCGTATTGGTGGAGGGATGGAACGAAGGTTGGGAAGACTGGACGGCTTATACTAAAAATCGCCAGTTTAGTTTTACTTCTCCCTATCCGGATTTCGATGTAGATGAATTGCAGCGGTATGCCCATGAAAAGGGGGTGCGTGTAATGATGCATCATGAAACGTCTGCCAATGCCGCTGATTATGAACGACAATTGGATGATGCTTTCAAATTTATGGTGAATCATGGTTATAATGCAGTAAAAACGGGTTATGTAGGCCCTATAATTCCGCGTTGCGAATATCATGCTTCGCAATGGATGAATAATCATTATATACATGTGGCAAAGCGCGCAGCGGATTTTAATATTATGGTAAACAGTCACGAAGCTGTACGTCCTACGGGGTTGTGCCGTACTTATCCAAACTGGTTGGCGCAGGAATCTGCCCGTGGAACCGAATTTGAATCAATGGGCGGTAATCCGGTGGATCACACTACTATTTTACCTTTTACCCGTTTAATGGGCGGACCGATGGATTATACTCCGGGTATCTTTCAGGGAGATTTGAGTTATTACGAGAACGGTTATAAAAAGGATCAGCAGGCACGTACTACATTGGCCCGTCAATTGGCTTTGTATTGTACTATGTATAGTCCGCTTCAAATGGCTGCGGATTTGCCTGAGAATTACGAACGTTTTATAGATGCATTCCAGTTTATCAAGGATGTGGCGGTAGATTGGGATGAAAGCAGGTATTTGGAAGCCGAACCGGGTGATTATATCACTGTAGCACGACGTGCCAAAGGTACAAATAATTGGTTTGTAGGCTGTACGGCCGATGAGAATGGGCATGTATCCAATCTTAAACTTGATTTTTTGATTCCCGGTAAGAAGTATATCGCTACTGTTTATGCCGATGCAAAAGATGCCGATTGGAAGAAAAATCCGCAGGCTTATGTTATTCGCAAAGGGATTGCTACTTCCAAAACCAAACTGAAACTTAGGGCGGCTTCGGGTGGAGGCTATGCCATCAGTTTGATAGAAGTGCAAGATAAAGCAGAGTTAAGGAAAATGAAAAGTTTACCAACTAATATTTATTGAAAATGAGACGAATAGGATTATGTAAATTCAATGCTTTACTTCTCTTGGCAGGACTATGCGTGATGGGCAGTTGTGCCGAAGACGAATTACCGGCACCGATGAAGAAAGCGCGGACTGTGGTAAAACTTACGGCAGATTGGTCGGAATGTTCTTCGCCAGCACCGGCGAAATATATGGTGCGTATAGGCAATGAGACACAGGAAGTAACCGGTAATGTAAATAGTTTTTTATTGCTCTCCACAAGTGATTATGACATGGTGGCGTATAATGAACCGCAAGGAGTTACTGTTAACGGTAATATAGCTACCCTGAATACGGTAGCTACAAGGAGTGAGGGAAGTTCTGTCGTTACAGGTAATCCCGATGATTTGTTTTCTGTTTCGGAGGATTTAGTACAGGATGAACTACTTGCTTTGACAGGAGATACATTGCGGCTGACTGTAAAGATGCAACAGCGTACACGTCAAGTTAATATAACAATGGATACCGATGTGAAGGGTATTAAATCGGTGACAGGTATGCTGGATAATGTAGTTTCGAGTATAGACCTGACTACCGGTGAACAGCTGAGTGTGGCTAAAGCTTTTGTCAATTTTACTGCGTCACCGGTAGCAGAAGGTGACGCAAGTATGCGGCTCAAAGGCACTGTGCGTCTATTGGGGGTATCTCAAGAAAAAGCACAGCGGCAGATAATGACGGTGAAGATAACTAAAGAAGATGGAGCACCTGAGACAATAACTACCGACCTTACTGAAGTATTGTCTAAACTTGACGAAGGCGGTAATACGCCGTTGGATATAGAAGGAAGAGGCGGGTTTAACGGCAATGTTATAAATTGGGATGTGAATGACAAAGGAAATTTAGATTGGTCAAAATAATTAATAACTTTAAAGATTAAAGAAATGAAAAAGAACAAATGTTTTGTAATGTTGGCTGCTTTGATGCTGGCAGGTTGCAGCAATGAAGTAGAAGAACAGGTAATGGATAGCAGACGGGTACCACTGCAAATAAATGGTGATATCAATATGCTTATGACACGTGCGGCAGATGACCATTGGGATGATAAAGACGCTATCGGTGTGTATATGGTAAATGGAGAAAATAATAGCATAGTAGGTAATGTAAGTAATTATCGTTATACAGTGGTAACAGGCGGACAAAAAGGTACATTTATTCCTGCTGATGAAAATAATACCGCTTATTTTCCGGAAGATGGTACTGCTGTGGATGTAGTAGCTTATTATCCGCAAGAGAATGTAGTTGAAAATAAATTATCGTTGGATTTAGCTAATCAGAATGAGCAGCCAAAGATAGATTTGATGTCAGCAAAAGCAGAAAATGCAAGTAAAAGCTCTCCTACTGTTAATCTTGGATTTAAACATCGTTTGACTAAACTTTTTTTTGTAATAGAAGGTGATGTCAATACCGATGGTATAGAAGCTACAATAAGCAATCAATATACTAAGATTCAGTATGATATTTTGAATGATAAGTTGTTGATTGCTGAAGGGAGTGAAAAAGAAAACATAGTTATGAAATATTGGGGCACGAATAGGTTTGTTGAAGCTATTGTGTTACCCAATGAAGAAGGTAATGCTGCAGAAGATCGTCAATTGACATTTCAATTGAATGAAAAAACATTTAATGCGACGATTGGTAGCGATACTAAATTTGAAGCTGGTAAGAAGTATACTTATAAAGTTAAATTTGAAACAACTCCTTCAGGAAATATAAATGTAAGTATTACAGGAGTAAGCATTAAGAATTGGGACGATGGTGATATAAGTGGTGATAATATAATAGTTCCTGGAACATTGAAATTTGATAAATTATACTTGGCAAGTGGTTTCACAAATTGGGAAAAACCGTATGAAATGTTGAAAGGCGACGATGGGAAAACCTTTACTTGGACAGGAAATATAGAATTAGATGGTGATCAAGAAATGAAATTCACCCTTCTTCAACAAAGTATACCTGGAGATGTGCAATTAATGCCTAATATGAGTGGAACAACTAATGAATATGTAAAATTAGGTGAGGAAATGAATGCATATCCTGTGATATATTATGAAAATGAATCCAATAAACGTGATAATAAGTGGTTGATAAATGGAAGAGGCACATATACTGTCACTGTTAATGTGGAAACCATGAAAGTAAAAGTGGAGAAGTTAGATGTTGTTTATTTAGTTGGATCTGTTTTAACTGGAGGCATAGACGGTTATGACTTGGACAAAGCTCCTTATTTTACAAAAAATAGCGACGGAAAATATGAATTGACGGTCAACTTCTTGCATGAGGGTGAATTTAAAATGCTTTCCAAATGTGAATATAATGAGAATAATGAGGATTATTTTGCTCCTACAGAAAACACTCTATTTCAAGAGGGAGAGTTAACGGTAGATTATCGTGCAATTAGTGATAGAGATTATAAATGGAAGGTAAGTCAAGAACAAACCGGTACTTATAAACTTACTCTGGATGTTTCCGCTAAGACATTAACCGCAGTGAAGTTAGAAAGTCAGCAATAACTGAATTGGTTAGGGTGAAATAGTAGTTTTCAGGATTTTATAAAAAGCTTATATCCTCATTCATAAATACATGTCTATATTAACGGAATAATCTATGAATGAGGATATTTTTTGTACTATTAAAAGCCTTTTAATAAAGGCTCATATAGTAAAGGGGCGGGGAGGTATAATCAAGGAATAGACATAGGTTATACAAACTGTCAGTTAGTGATATGAATTCAGATAAATCATACAGATTTATTATTTACTTAAACAGGTACTTTTGAATATGAAACAAACTTTTCAAATGATAGTATTGGTAACTTGTGCGTTGTTTATGGCACTGACGGTGCAAGCGCAGAATGCTACCAAGGTTTACCAACAGGTTTCTCCGGACAATAATGTCCATCTTTCTTTTGAACTGCAAGAAAAAGGCAAACCCTCTTATTCTTTACAATACAAGAAATCTCAGGTTATCAATCCCAGTACCTTGGGTCTTGAACTGAACGGGCAGGAAAGCTTGCAGGAGGGGTTTGAAGTAGTAAATACCTCTACATCTTCGTTCGATGAAACTTGGCAACCGGTGTGGGGAGAGAATAAGGATATACGTAATCATTATAACGAACTGCTGGTGGAACTGAAGCAAACATCGACCGGCCGTTTTATGAATCTTCGTTTCCGCGTGTACGACGATGGGATAGGCTTTCGTTACGAATTCCCTCAGCAGAGGAATTTGGTCTATTTCGTTGTCAAGGAGGAACATTCGCAGTTTGCCATGAGCGGTGACCATACTGCATGGTGGATTCCGGGAGATTATGATACACAAGAATATGATTATACGGAGTCTAAACTTTCCGAAATCCGCGGGTTGCTGCAAGGCGCTGTCAGCGGTAATGCTTCGCAGACTGTTTTCTCGCCTACCGGTGTGCAGACTTCCCTTCAGATGAAAACGGCCGAAGGACTTTATATCAATTTGCACGAGGCTGCGTTGGTTGATTATTCATGTATGCATCTTAATCTGGATGATAAGAATTTAATATTCGAATCATGGCTGACTCCGGATGCGGTAGGAAACAAAGCATATATGCAGAGTCCTTGCCATACTCCTTGGCGTACGGTGATGGTGAGTGACGACGCACGGAAGATATTGGCATCGAATCTTATTCTTAACCTGAATGAGCCTTGTAAATATGAAGATACTTCTTGGATTAAGCCGGTGAAGTACATCGGTGTGTGGTGGGAAATGATTGCCGGTGGAAAGCCATGGGCGTATACTTGGGATATTCCTTCGGTGAAACTCGGTGAAACGGATTATACCGGGGTGAAACCCAACGGAGTCCATCCGGCTAACAATGCTAATGTAAAGAAGTATATTGATTTTGCCGCCGAACATGGCTTCGACCAAGTATTGGTGGAAGGCTGGAATATTGGTTGGGAAGATTGGTTTGGCAATTCTAAAGATTATGTTTTCGACTTCCAAACTCCTTATCCCGATTTTGATATTAAAATGCTGAATGAATATGCTCATTCAAAAGGGGTGAAACTGATGATGCACCACGAAACATCATCCTCTGTACGTAACTACGAACGGCATATGGAAGCGGCTTATCAGCTGATGAATAAATATGGATATAACTCGGTCAAGAGTGGTTATGTGGGGAATATAATTCCCCGTGGAGAACATCATTACGGACAGTGGCTTAATAATCATTATCTGTATGCTGTGACTGAAGCTGCGAAGCATCGTATCATGGTTAATGCCCATGAGGCAGTACGTCCTACGGGACTTTGCCGCACGTATCCAAACCTGATTGGTAATGAGTCTGCCAGAGGTACGGAATACGAGGCTTTTGCCGGTAACAAACCTTTTCATACCACTGTGCTTCCGTTTACTCGTCTGCAAGGCGGCCCGATGGATTATACCCCTGGTATTTTCGAAATGGATATGAATAAATTGAATCCCAACAGTCATTCTCATGTAAACTCCACCCTTGCGCGTCAACTGGCATTGTATGTCACTATGTATAGCCCTTTGCAAATGGCTGCCGACCTTCCGGAGAATTACGAACGTTTTATGGATGCTTTTCAGTTCATCAAGGATGTAGCGGTAGATTGGGATGAAAGCCGTTATCTTGAAGCCGAACCGGGACGTTATATTGTGGTTGCCCGTAAGGCTAAGGGAACGGATAATTGGTTTGTAGGCTGCACCAGTAACGAGGACGGTCATATTTCAGCATTGAAGTTGGACTTCCTTGATAAGGATAAGAAGTATATTGCCACTGTCTATGAAGACAGTAAGGATGCCCATTATCGAACTAATCCTCAAGCTTATACCATTCGGAAAGGAATTGTGTCGGCCAAATCTGTATTGAAAATGAAAGCAGCGCCGGGTGGCGGTTATGCTATCAGTATCATGGAAGTTACGGATAAGGCTGCAATGAAAGGAGTGAAGAATCTGAAATAATATTTTAATTGAAACATTGGATGCCCAATGAATGGATTTAAGAAATCTTCTTCTCAAAAGAAACCCTTGTTGCAAGGGTTTCTTTTGGATTTTAAAAAGGGGAAAACAATTATTTGTTTGGTTGCCCTACTAATGCTGGCAACCGCAAAGACTTCAGCGTCCGATAATAATCCGGTTGCCAACCCTGAAGCGGTGGTGATTTGCGGAAAAGCGCGCTTCACTGTTCTTACACCGGAAATGATTCGCATTGAATACAGTGCTAAAGGTATATTTGAGGACCAAGCTACGTTTACCGTAACCAATCGTAGGCTGAAGGTGCCACGTTTCAGGAAGAGGGAAGACAATACGTATTTGTATATAGTTACCGATAAGGTAAGGTTGAAATATCGCAAAAGTACAAATCCGGTGACAACTCCTGCCTCTCCTGAAAATCTGACCATAACTATCGATAACAATGGATGTGAGTCTGTGTGGTATCCCGGTAAATCAGATTCGTTGAATCTTAAAGGTACCTGCCGCACTCTTGACGGAAGTAATGGAGATAATAAGCGTGCCGAAATGGAGAACGGATTGATATCACGTTCCGGATGGGCTGTCATAGACGATTCATGGGCTGCCATACGCTCTGACGGTGGGCGTTCTTATGCTCTCCGGCCCAATGCGGATATGGGGTTTGACTGGTGGGCGGAACGCTCCGATACGGATGCTCTTGACATCTATTATCTGGGTTATGGTAATGATTATAAGAAAGCTATTTCCGACTACACTAAAATTGCGGGTAAGATACCATTGCCGCCCGATTATGTATTCGGATATTGGTATAGCAAATACTCTGCTTATTCGGCAGATGACTACCGCCGGATTATGTCTGAAATCAAGGATAATAAGATTCCTGCCGATGTAATGATTCTGGATATGGATTGGCACTGGAACGTAGGAAATGGACAATCCGGAGATAAAGGTGGTTGGACAGGATGGTCGTGGAATACCAATCTGATTCCGAATCCTAAGGGCTTGCTCCGGGATATCCATGATAATAATTTTAAGATTGCCCTTAATCTTCATCCTGCCGACGGTATAAACAAGAATGAATCGCCTGTCTATTTCGCGGCAATGAACTCGGAACTTAACGGTAAGTATCTTAACGACAAAAAAGATAATATCTCTTGGAGCATTGACTATACGGACTTTACAAAATCATTCTTTAAAAATATCATCCGTAATCACGAAAGTGAGGGAGTTGACTTCTGGTGGATTGACTGGCAGCAACATCTTACAAGCAATAATACTTACGGATTGAGTGAAACATTCTGGTGCAATCATATATTCTTTAACGATATGGCGAGAAAACGTACAGACCGCAGACCTGTAATTTTCCACCGTTGGGGAGGCTTGGGCAGCCATCGTTATCAGATTGGTTTTTCGGGCGATGCTCTTATAAACTTTCAGACTCTTGGCTTCCAACCTTATTTTACGGCTACAGCTTCGAATGTAGGGTATGGTTATTGGGGGCACGATCTTGGCGGACATGCATTCACAGATGAGAGTATTGTAAATGATCCGGAACTTGTACTTCGTTGGATACAATTCGGAGTGTTTACACCGATTTTCCGTACACATGCGACAAACGATGCACGCATAGAACGTCGAATTTGGAAGTTTGATAATTTTCCGACGATGCTTGAGGCGGTACGGCTTCGCTACTCGCTTTTTCCCTATCTCTACACTATGGCCCGTAAAGCTTATGATACCGGTATATCTGTTTGCCGTCCTCTGTATTATGAATATCCGGAGAGTGAGGAAGCTTATGTTTATGAGAACGAGTATTTTTTCGGTGATGATATCCTTGTAGCTCCTATCACTGAAGCTGCTGTTGATGGTATCAGTGCCAAGGAAATCTGGTTTCCTGAAGGAAAATGGTGGAGCGTATCTACCAATGAACTTATTGAGGGACCGTGTAAAAAGGTTATGAATTTCACACACGAGCAAATACCCTATTTTTTCAGACAAGGGGCTATCATACCCTACAACCCTCCTACTGTAATGAATGTTACCGAACGTCCGGATAATCTAATCCTGAATATTGTAGCCGGTTCTGATGGTGAAAGTTCTTTATATGAAGACAGTGGAGATAATAGTGATTATGCCACTATGTACTCTACAACAGCTCTGAAACAAATAGCTGATGGAAATAGAGGTAAGTATATTATTTCTGCACGTCGGGGTAATTATAAGGGTGGCGTGTCTGTACGTTCATATACGTTGCGGATATTTGATACTGCCGCACCCGTATCCGTAAAGGTGAACGGTAATACTGCTGTATCGTATGTTTATGACAAAGATAAAAGATGTACTACGGTCGAGGTTCCTGCCATAAAATGCTCCACAGGAGTTAAAGTTGAAGTTATCTATTCGAAAGAATAGATAACACTGCTGGGACTAAGTGCCCAGCAGTGCCATGATATAGAAACTTCCCTTTTCATAACTCAACTCATCCAGCATGTTTACGTCATGTACTTTAGCATTGGTTACCAGTACGATTGTCGGTATGGAAGTCTTTACATCATACAAGGTATGAAGTTTGATGCCTCCTTTGTGTTTCCTAAATTCCGCCCACCAAAAAACATTCAGACAAAGGTCTATGGTGGAGGAATCAAAGGCATAAACATTGCCGTCAACTTTCACCTCGAAGTCATTTTTGTTGTAGCTATTACGGGCTTCCGCAATCAGGGTATAAGCAAATTCTTCGTAGATACGATAATCTCTATTCCGGTTTGCTTTCCCCAGATTGGTACGGCTAACTGTTGCACCGAATCCCAAGTGATAGTACTTGCTCTTGTGTGCCTCAAGGCTGAGCATAAGCTCACGCATACTATCTCGGGCGGTCAGTTGTCCGAAAATCATGCACAGCATCTGATTCCAACAGGTGAATGTTCTGATTTTCTTATTCCCGGAATACTTCTCTACCAAACGGTCAAAGACACGACAGGGAAGAAAATCTGTAAGTTGAGCGAAGATATATTTGCCTTGGTTCATTGTTTTTAGCTTTTGGACAAAGCTAAAACAACTTTTCAATTCAAATCGTCACGCTCCAAAAAGATATTTAACTATGCGATTATCAAAGATTTCAAAGAACGATGTTTAATTTAAAGTGCCCACTAGTGTATAATCATCTTTAAATTCCAGTTTTAATTGGATAGGGTTGGAACGGACAGCGTTGGCTAACTCATGTTCTTCTTTCGGGTTGGATACCGACAAGCCTAACAGGCGGATAGGATGCTGACTGTAGTCCACTCCTTTCAGCAGCCGTTTAGCCAGTGGAAGAATGTCGTCCAGGCGTTGGAGCGGCCGTTCCACACTCACACTGCGGGTGATTTGGGAGAAGTCGTCGAACTTCACTTTCAGCGTGAG
>OGZB01001546.1_pt1 | contig 12941 bp, 10 predicted proteins | sample 1576691 | NCBI WGS metagenome assembly OGZB01 (sample SAMEA3541479, study PRJEB24748) | human gut metagenome | biome: human gut; feature: human-associated habitat; material: faeces | place: China | collected 2012
ATATCCCAATTGAAATAGGGCTGTGGCAAAATAATTAACCATTTTGTCACAGCCCTATTTCAATTTACAGATTTTCTGCTTTTTCTAATGCTTTCTCTCCTGCATCAATGACCCTATCCACACTGATTTCAGAAATAGGCACATAATTGCCTGATGCAATCGTTTTATTCACATGCTCGGGTCCCTCAGGCATATCCCATGAAGAAATTGCCTGTGAACAAGGTCCCAATGGATGATGGAACTTTGCATTGCTCGGTCCGAACATGGAAATAGTCGGGATACCGCGGCTGTCTGCTACATACATGGGTCCGCTGTCATTGGTAAAGAAAATGGAGCAATGACCGGCCGCTGCAATAAATTCGCCCATGCTCAGATGGCCTGCCGCAATAACCGCTTTATCCCCGTGTTTCATAGAGGAAATAGCCTTCTGGATCAGCCCCAGCTCTGACTTGACGCCAAAGAAAACCGGAATGAATCCCTTCTCAAAGAAATGATCAGCGACTTTCCCATAATTCTCAGCGGGCCAGTTCTTTTCCGGCGTAGAGCTTCCCACAGAAAATCCGGCCATTTTTGCATTCTGCGGCAATTTCTGCGACTGGAAAAATTCCCTGGCTTTGTCTTCCCAGTCACTGCAGGTATAGGTACGCATTCCGCTGTGAGAAACATCTTTTACACCCAAAAGCTGCAGCACTCTAAGGTATTTGTCGACAGCATGAGAATTATACGTCTCAATCACGATCGGCTGATCCATGAAGAAGTGATCGATACCTGTTCCCTCTTCTCCCGTCCAGTACTTGGGATGCATGGCAAGACCCATCAGCGTAGTCCTTGATGTCCCATGGAGAGCCATCAGGACGTCCGGCTTCAATTTTCCAATTTGCCGCCCGATATTCCAGGTAGCCATAAGCCCCTTATCTTTTCCATTCCTGTCGACAGGAATAATTTCATCGATGTTGGGGTTGTACTTCACGGATTCCTGGAATCTGGAGTCCATGACAAGGACGATCCTGGAGCCTTCTGCTTCTCTTCTCAGCACTTCAAGAAAAGGAGTAATGGAAACCATGTCTCCAAAATACAGCATATACATAATAACAATCGTCTTGTTTTTCAAATCGACACGGCGGGCAGAGTTTTTCATTGCTTTTCCCTTTTTATTTTCTTAATGACTCCTGTTGTTGAATAACCATCGACAAAGGGGAGAATTTCCACAGATCCTGCATATTGCCTTCCGGCAACTTCTTCTGCCTTATAATCCCCGCCTTTGACAAGGATATCCGGTTTCAGATGGGTCAGAAGTTTTTCAGGAGTTTCTTCTCCAAAGACAACGACATCATCAACGCAGCGAAGAGCGGCAAGCATAAAGCTCCTGTCATTTTCACGGTTAACCGGACGGTCTTCCCCTTTGAGCATTTTGACTGAGTCATCGGAATTCAATCCCACAATCAGGTGGTCGCCAAGGGAAGCCGCCTTCTGCAGATAGGTGACATGGCCTCTGTGAAGGATATCGAAACATCCATTGGTAAATACAACGGTCTCTCCTCTTGCTTTCCAGAGATTTACCTTGTTTTCCGCTTCCTTCCACGTCAGAGGGAGGTAATCAAGGCGGACCGGCTCATTATCACGCCATGCATCAAGGACTTCTTTCCTTTCGACCTGATAAGTTCCTACATGTGAAACAGCGATGCCCGCTGCGCGGTTTGCAAGTTCCAATGTCGTTTCCATATCAATGCCAGCGGCTGCACAGGCAGCTGTAACAGCCATGACAGTATCTCCTGCGCCCGAAACATCAAAGACATCCTGCGCAACGGATGCTCTATGAATAGCCCCGCCATCCATAATGCAGGTGATTCCGCGCTCGGATCTTGTTACGAAGAGATATTTCAAGTGGAATTTCTCCCTGATCCTCTTTCCTTCCGCCTCTATGGGAGCGCTTTCATTAGGGATGCTCTTTCCGGCGCAGTCAGAAAGCTCTTTCAGATTAGGCGTGATTCCATAAGCGCCGTCATACTTTTCCCAATCACTGCCCTTAGGATCGACAAGAACAGGAACATTGTATTCATTGGCTTTCTTTATGATTTTCTGAGACAGTATGTCGTCGATCATTCCCTTGCCGTAATCAGAAATGACGACACAGTCCAGTCCCGCTTTTAAAAGCCCGCAAAGCCATTCCATAACGCTTTCGCATTCATCGTCAGTGAGCTTTCTGGTTCTTTCATAATCAAGCCTCATCATCTGCTGGCCTGCGCCCAGAATGCGTATTTTAGCTGTCGTCTGGTAATCATCAGACACAAGAATCCCATTAGAGTCAATTCCTGCATTTTTTAAAAGGTCAAGAAGCATTTTCCCATTCTGGTCATTCCCAACTATGCCGGAAACGAAAACCTGACAACCAAGTGATGCCAGATTGGCCGCTGTATTGGCAGCCCCGCCCGGCACGTTTCTTTCCCCTTTGACCAGATTGACCGGTACAGGCGCTTCAGGAGAGATGCGGTTCACGCTCCCTGTCACGTACTGATCCATCATTACATCACCGATTACGGCTGCCTTTACTTTCAGAATATCTTCACTAAGAAATTTTTCTCCGTCTTGTCTCATGGTTCCCCTGCCAAAATCAAATACAAACTATGTTTCCTATATTATCTCATTGCTCTTTTATGCATTCTTTAATGAGCTTGTCCCAGGAATCCCACACCACTTCCGGTGCATATGGTTTCATTGATTCTCTCGCTCCCGTTCCCAGTTTCCTTCTAAGTTCGCTGTCCTTCATCAAGGATGCCAGTGCTTTTGAGAACGCTTCTGCCCCGTCAGGAACAAGAAATCCATTGACCTGATCCTTGATGAGTTCATTGACGGAAGAGCAGGATGCAAAGCCTACTGCCGGAATTCCAACGCCCATCGATTCAGAAAGCGCCAAAGGGAAACCTTCATGATGGCTTGGGAATGCAAATATATCTGCTTCCTGCCAGACTTTTCCCATATTCTTCGTAGTGCCGCGCAAGTGGACACGGTCCTGCAGTCCATTTTTGGATATGAGGCTTTTCACCATAGTTACATACGCTTTATCGTAAGTATCCCCACAGATGTCCACTTCCCAGTCGGGAAATTCCTGAGCAATTTTCGAAAAGGCTTCTATTAAAATATGCTGCCTCTTCGTCCTGCCTGTCACTCTTCCTACATTGACGATTTTGTGAACTTTCCTTTCCTGTCCGGGATCCACCTCCAAATGCGGGATATTTACAGAATTGGGAATATGCACAAAGCGATCGTAATCCAGGTATTTTTCTGCTTTTTCTATAAATGAAGGCATGAGTACCTGAATGAAGCGGCTTTTTTCAAGAGCCCTTTTTTCTTTCTCCGGTGAATGGAGGAATATTTCATCCGGATCATTGTGAAGCATGGAAATCACGGGAATTTCAGTATCCAGCCCTTCAAGAAGAAGACGGCCTGTCGGTTCCCTGAAGGAAACGATTACATGAGGTTTTGCCAGTTCAAGGACTCTTTTCATCTGAGGCTTTGCCTGGTTAAAAATACTGTAATTCCTGTTTCTTGCAGCTTCCTTGCTAAAAGCGCGGGCAATTTCCCTTGCTGCCTTGGAAAACAAGCCGGCATGAATTTCAGTCATTTCTTCCATTTTGAACAAGTTATAGAGTTTAACGCCCTCAGGGAGAGGATAGAAAGGATCCCCGCTCTTTTCATCAGCCATCACGACAGAAACCGTATATCCTCTGTCTTTCATTGCAGCTGCCATCCTCGATAAGACATGCTCGATGCCGCCGCTGTATCCTACAAATTTATGCAGATCCGCAAGTAAAAGATTCACGGACATACCTCCTCTATTAAGTGATTATTCCTTATGATAATAATTTTTATACCACTTGGCGAATGCGGCAAGTCCCTCCTCCAAGGTGGTCGACGGATGGAATCCGAAATCTTTTTCCAGATCATCAATATCAGCATACGTCTGATACACGTCTCCCATCTGCATGGGCAGGTACTCTTTTTCCGCTTTTCTCCCGATGGCATCTTCCAGAATTTCAATGAATTTCATCAGCCTGACCGGGTGATTGTTGCCGATATTATAAACCTTGAACGGGTCATGCTCTTCGTTGAGCTTCGGCGGATGGTTCAGCATATGGGAAATCCCTTCTACGATATCATCTACATAGGTGAAATCGCGAAGCATATCTCCGTTATTATAAACCTGAATCGTCTCGCCGTTGAAAATCTTATTGGCAAACTTGAAGTAAGCCATATCCGGCCTGCCAAAAGGTCCGTAAACCGTAAAGAAACGAAGCCCGGTAGCAGGAATCCTGTAGAGGTGGGAATACGTATATGCCATAAGCTCGTCAGACTTTTTCGTTGCCGCATAAAGGCTGATTGGGCGGTCCGTCGGGTCATTGACCGAGAATGAAACTTTTTCCTGATTTCCGTAAATCGAAGAACTCGATGCAAAAAGAAGATGCTTTACCGGATAGTGGCGGCAAGCTTCCAGGATGTTGAAGAAACCCACGATGTTGGACTGTATATACGAATCCGGATGATCGATGCTGTAGCGGACTCCGGCCTGTGCGGCAAGATTAACGACAATAGCAGGTTTTATCTCTTCGAAGAGGTGGAATACCATGTCCTTATCGGCCAGGTCTCCCTTTATGAAACGATAGTCCTGTCCTGATTCCTCAAGATCCCTGACACGATCTTCCTTAAGCTTTGGATCATAGTAATCATTCATGTTGTCATATCCGACAACATTGTATCCATCCTTAAGCAGACGTTTGCTTAAATGATATCCAATAAACCCGGCTCCGCCGGTCACAAGAATCGTATCCATAACAATCTCCTATCCTTTATCATTCTATGAACATGCATCGTCCATATTGTTTTATTATACCAAATCCACTGGGTCAAGGTACAAAGGAAATCAGGGATTAATCCCCTCAATTTCCCCAAACTTTGATAGCAGCTTCTGCCATGAGTTCCTGTCCCTTCTCGTTAGGATAAACCCCGTCAACATAATAATCATCGTCAAAGGGAATCACTTTTGAAAAATCAATCACCCGTACGTCAAGGCTCTGTGCCAGTTCCTTTAAGAAGGAAATATACGTCCTGTAATCTTCCTGATTGGCATCATAGGAAAATTCCGACTGCCATCCTGCCTCAACGCTTGCGCGTGTTACCTGAGGCGGGATGGCAATCGTCAGCGGCAGGCTGGCTGCTATATGTGAAATCCCCCTTTCCATATTCTTTTCAAGGGAAGAAAGCCTTATTCTGCACAGCAAATCATTGGTTCCGCCCATGATGAAAATTTCATCCTGACTTCCGGCTCTCTCAAGAAAAAATTCTGCCTTTTGAAGGATATCTGATGACAGGGAGCCGCAGGATCCAAAATTCCTGAACCTGATGCCATGTATTTCCCTGGTAGCAATCTCAAGCCAGTACCTGCCCTTCCTTAGTCCGAACCCTTCAGTCAGGCTGTCACCGAAGCAATTCATGAATAAAGGCGCCTGCCCTTTCCATCGATCTTCCATATTCACTCTTGTGTATAAAAAAGACTGCAGCCCATGAATGAACTGCAGTCTCATTTAAATTACTTGCTTACTGAAATTCCTTTTTTCGGTCTTTTGAAACCATGAATTCGTTCAATAACAACGAAGAGCATCGGTACAATGAAGATCTGGAATACAGTTGCAGAAAGCACGCCGAATACTACAGCAATACCCATTTCAGAACGGGAATTCGAACCTGCACCAGTCGAAAGTGCCAGCGGAATGTTGCCGAGGATGAATGCCAGGGAAGTCATCAGAATCGGGCGCAGACGAATCTGCGATGCTTCGATGGAAGCCTTCATGACATCCATGCCATTATCAACACGGACTTTCGCGTACTCGACGATCAGGATGGCGTTCTTCGCAGCCAGCCCGATGATGGTCAAGAGACCGATCTGGAAGTAAATGTCGTTATATACATGGAATGCCATGGCTGCCAGGCTCGCGCCAAAGAAACCAGTCGGTATCCCGAAGATGACCGTGAATGGAACCTTCCAGCTTTCATAGAGAGCTGCCAAAGACAGGAATACGAAGAGCATGCCGAGCGAGAGGGCATATACTGTCTTACCGCTCGCTTCACGTTCCTGGGCAGAGGATTCGACGAATTCGAAGCCATAACCATTCGGAAGTACCTGATTGGCGGTTTCTTCGAGCGCATCGAGCGCCTGCCCGGAGGAGTATCCATCCTTCTGCTGCCCGCCGACCTTGACGGCCGGGAAGTTGTCGTAACGAGTGATGACGGAGATCGCATTGGATTTCTTCGGAGTGATAAAGGTGGAGATCGGCACCATATTGCCCTTATTGTCGCGAACCGTCAGGAACTTGTTGTCCCCCGGGTTCGTGCGGTACTGGGTATCCGCCTGCGCGACGACCTTGAAGTTACGGCCATAAATGGTGAAATCATTGATCTGGACAGAGCCATAGTAGGCCTGAAGAGCGGTGAAGATATCCCCGACAGCCACACCATTTCGCTGTGCTTTTTCTCGGTCGATATCATAATTGTAGGATGGTGTATCGCTTCGGAAAGTGGTGTAGGCCATCTGGATTTCCGGACGCTGGTTGGCTGCGCCGAGGAATTCTCCGACAACGCGCTGGAATTCTTCATCCGATGCACCGCTCTTGTTCATGATATAAAGGCTGAAGCCACCGGAGGCGCCAAGGCCTGGAATCGGAGACGGATTCAGCGCCATCAGAGATACCTCCGGATGGGTCGCCCCATATGCCATGGCTTTGCCCATAATGGCATTGATCTGTTCGTTTGGCGCTTTGCGTTCATCCCACGGTTTCAGTTTGATGAAGGAAAGACCCGCATTTGGTTTCTGCCCGCCGGACAAAATATCAAAGCCGGTGACGCCCTGCGACTGTTCGATCGCCGGATCTTTTCCCATATAATCAAGGTAATCGTTGATCGCTGCATTCGTTCTGACATTGACAGAGCCTTCCGGCAAAGAGAATGCCGTGATGAAGAAGCCATTATCTTCCTGCGGAAGAAATGCTGTCGGAAGCTTGAAGAAAATACCGAAAGCTGCGACCGTGATGACGACAAGAACAAGGATCGGAGCAGCGATCGCATGTCCCATCTTCTGCAGGATCGCTCCGTAGATCTCTACCATACGATCGAAACCATCATTGAAGGTATCCCAAAATCGATCGAGGAAGTTTTTCCTATTCTGCTTCTTCGGCGGTTTCAGAAGACCGGCACAAAGAGCCGGAGTCAGAGACAGCGCGACGAAAGCAGAAATCAGGACAGAGACAGCGATGGTGAGAGCAAACTGTTTGTACAGGATACCCATGATCCCGCCCAGAAAAGCGACCGGTACGAAAACCGCAGCCAGAACGACCGCTACGCCGATAACCGGGCTCTGTACCTTCTGCATCGCAGCAACAGTCGCCTCTTTCGGGCCCATGTTGTTATAGCGCATTTCATACTCGACGGCTTCTATGACGACGATCGCATCATCGACGACCAGCCCGATGGCCAAAACCATTGCGAAAAGCGTCAGGGTATTGATGGTAAATCCGAGAAGCAGGAAGGAAGCAAAGGTACCAAAGAGCGATACCGGGACCGCAATCATCGGGATGAGCGTGGATCTCCAGTTCTGCAGGAAAATGTACACGATCAGTGCTACGATGAGAAGCGCTTCGACGAAGGTATGCATGACCTCCTTGATGGAGGCATAGATGAAGTCCGTGTTATCCGCGCAGATGACATAGGTCATGTCATCTGGGAAGCTCTTCGCATCTTCTTTCAGCTTCTCCTTGATCGCCCCCAGAGTTTCGAGCGCATTCGCATCATCGGTCAGAGAGAAGGCGAGGATCGCCGACTCCTGTCCCGCCGCACGGGAAATGAAGCTGTAGTCCTTTGCACCAAGCTCGATACGGGCCACATCCTTCAGACGAAGCATGGAGCCGTCATCATTGGTACGAAGTACGATATCGCCGAATTCCTTCTCCGTCACAAGACGGCCCTTCGCCGTGATGATGTACTGGAAGGAGGCATTCTGATCGACCGGAGCGCTGGAAATGTTACCGGCCGCGATCTGCTTATTCTGCGAAGAAACGGCAGAAATGACCTCGCTCGCAGTGATCTTGTTCTGCGACATCTTCGTCGGATCCATCCAGATGCGCATCGCGAAGTCAGAGCCGAATTCCTGTACGTTGCCGACGCCCTTGATGGACTTCAGCTCATCCAGGTAGTTCATGGAGAAATAGTTCTTCAGGAATACGTCATCATAAGTGCCATTCGGTGAGAGCAGGCCGACGACGAGTGCCATATCCCCCGAAGATTTCTTCGTGGAGACGCCGATGGAACGGACTGTATCAGGAAGCCCTGCATCGGCAGCCGTGACACCATTCTGTACACGGATGGTCGCCATATCCGAGTCCGTCCCCGTCAGGAACTGGACCGAGAGCGAATAGGAGCCATTCGAGTTCGATGTCGAAGACATATTATCAAAACCTTCGGCACCGACGACATTCTTTTCTATGACCTCGGCCACCGTCTGCGCTACGACTTCAGAGTCAGCGCCCGGATAGGTCGCATGGACAGAGACCTGAGGCGGCGTGATCTTCGGATAGCGGTCGATCGGCAGTGAGAAAATACAGAGTGCCCCGGCGATCGTGATGACAAGAGCCACGACGATAGCAAAGATAGGGCGTTTAATAAAGAAATTTGCCATAGCTCCTCCCCTTATTTCTTAGCATCTGTCGTGCCATGCTGCACAGAAGCGGCCTTGATCGCCGCCTGTTCCAAAGCCTCGCGCGTGGTTTCTTCCGGAGCGACTGCCTGTCCGACACGGACTTTATTCTGGCCTTCGACGATGATCTCATCATTTTCATCGATGCCGCTTTCGATGATGGTATAGATGCCATAGGTCGCACCGAGCTTGACCGCCTTCTGCTGGACCTTGCCATCGACGACGACATCGAGCATATCTCGGTTCAGGAGCTGTACGAGTGCCTTGGTCGGTACCAGGATACTGCCCTTGGCGATTTCTGCATCAGAAACGACCGTCGCATACATCCCCGGTACGAGCAGGTTATCCGGATTTGCATATGCCGCCTTCATGGTCAGCTGCCCGCCGGTCAGCCCCGGATTGATCTGGACGATCTTGCCGGTCTCCTGATAGATGGAGCCATCAGCAAGGCGAAGCTTCAGGGTATCCCCGAGCGTCTCCGTGCCACTCTTATTCTTGGTGAGCGAAAGGTATTCGCTCTCCGACATATCAAACTGAACATACAGCGGATCTGCCGAGGAAATCGTGACGAGAGGCGTCTGTCCTGCCGAAGCGAAAGTGCCGATATTCACATCATCCATGGAGAGCGTCCCGGTGAAGGGAGCTGTCACGATGGTATCGGAGAGATTATCCGATGCGATCGCTGCCTGCGACTGGGCTGCTTCGACGACGGCCTGATAGGACTCTGTCGCTGCCTTCTGCGCATCATAGGCCTGCCGAGAAATCGCCCCCGTCGCGATCAGCTGCTCATAGCGGGCGAGATCGCGCTTCGCATTTTCATAGGTAGCCGAAGCCTGCGCGACCTGCGCCTCTGCGGCTGGATGCTTTTCGAGGAAGTTTTTTAGCTCCTTTTATATATTGCCATGTCTGCCTAGCTTCCCTTGGCAGTCTTTCTTTTGATTCATCACTATGTGTTACATCTGGAGATGTATAATATAATCTTTCATCTGGAACAAAATACCTTTCATCTACATCATCTGTTTCCATAATATCTCCAAGTGTTATCTGATTTCCATGATAATCCGGGAATGTTTTAATTGTATAAATCATGCCATCTTTCATCAAACCAGTATTTTCAAAATTAAAGCTGAAATGTGAAGAAATATCACCTATTCCCTCGGGTAATTTTGTAATTTTTATTTTTTTATTATCTACTGAATCTACTGGAAATGTTTTTGCAAAAAATCCCTCCTTAGCCATTACTTCTGCCATATTATGGCGATGTATTTCATCTCCAAATTGAGGGTTATATTTTACAGCATCACTTACCCTTAAAGCATATTGAGTAGTATCTTTATAAGCAAAAATAAATGTTCTCCGGCGTCTCTGCTGATAACCATATTCAGCAGCGTTTATCACCCTCCACTCGACCGTATATCCTTCATCTCTAAAGCATGCAAGAATAATTCCAAAATCTCTGCCCCTTTGCTTTGCAGGAGATTTTATTAATCTATCAACATTTTCCAACAACACAAATGGTGGTTGTTTTTTTTCCAATATTTCTCTAATCGACCACCATAAAACCCCCTTCTTTCCCTCTAACCCTTTCGACGTTGCAAGTGAAGATGCTACCGAATAATCTTGGCACGGAAATCCTCCAACTAATAATGAGAAATCAGGAAGCGTTGATTTATCAACATCTTCAATATTAATATTTGTTGTATCTTTACCATTTTTATCCAAACATGTACCAAAATGATATACATAACAATCATGCGCATATTGAGTAGTTTTTTCTGCGGGTTCCCACTGGCTAAACCAAACCGTTTTCCATTTCTCGTTTTCAATATTCTCTTTTGAATATTGAACATTCTCATTTATATTATTCAATCCACACCGAAATCCACCAACACCTGCAAATAATTCACATACTGTTTTTTTCATAGTTATATCATTCCTTAAAACTTATTACGATCGAACATATATTCGAACGATCGTTCGTATTACATTATAATAATATAACATTTTTGTCTATTTGGCAAGATCCTTTTTTAATCTTCTAAAAATTTTTTATCTATTTGAGATAATATATATGAATTATTAAGCCAAAAACATTGTTTTGTATACTCTTTTCCATCTGGTAATGGATATGTGTCTGATGCATTCTGTCCATGCGGTCTCACATGACACACCCTATTATCCGATGCATTTGGAAGATTATTTGTCCTTTTTCCATTTTTCTCGATAATTTGGATACCTTCCCTTATCACTTTTACCGTTCTTTCCCAAACAGAACGCACTTCAATTTGCAAGTCTTCGTATGGCATATTCCAAAATTGACATCCCTTAAGAACTAATTCATTGTTTTTATTATATTTATATATAACAAATAAAAACCTCGTTTGTTCAAGATAATTTCCAAACGTAGATGTTTCCCAATTTTCTTTCACCAATTCTGTAAATTTAAATGTTGGAAACGACATACTTTCTTTAATTTTATTATTTCTACCTATCCGAATTGTCTTAACTACAATATTTGCTTTTTCAAATTCTTCCGCATGATTTCCCTTGATTCCAAGCATTCGATATGCTAACATCGCCTCTAAATTCTTCGGTCTTTTTTCTCTTACGATTTGAAACTCCTTGCATAAGTTGTCTACATTACATCCTTGATAAGCACCTATTTTCTCTTCTACATATTCTTCGAAATCTTGTGCTATATCTTGTTTTATAATTGGTTCATAGGTATTTTTCCCAGGAATAATATAATTATTTAGAACATATGTCATATATGAACTTTTAAAGGAAAATGCTCTTGGTTTTGCTAACTCTTCACTAAATGGTTGTTTACGACGATCTGCTGACGAGGCTGCCTTTGTTGCAGCGCCTAAATATAGTGTATCTCCTTCTGATAATTCATGTGCTTTTCCTTCTCTTATTTTTCTTACAATAACTTTATAATCATGTTTAATAATTTTTATGTCCTGTTCGGGTGGTGTAAATAATTTTACATAATCTATTTTATAATCAATTCGATATTGTATTTCTTTTAAATAAAGATAATATACTAACAAAATCAATTTAGATTTATTCCATAAATGACTATCTTTAAATTCTTCATTAACAACAGAAAAATAATCAATCATCGTCAATATTAATCTTTCCTTTGCTACCTTCTTTCCCTTGGAATTAATTTTATAAGGCGTCACCTTTAGTTCCACTCCTGCCTCATGAAAATCTGGTCGCGAATCATTATTGCATAAATAATGAAAATGCTTTTCTTCTATTATTTGTCCCAAATTTCCTTTGTTATCCCTATTTTCCTGAGTTCTTTTATCATTCAAATCTATCGCTTCATGTCCTATATCCGCTTCAGAAGCTTCAATTGCCTTTGAGACTTTATCCAGCTCTATTATGTCCCGGAATGTTTTTCCAACAAGTTCCTGTCCATATTTTTCAATAGATAATGGATTTGTTTTATCATATTTTTCTAATTTTTTCATAATTCACATCTCCTCCCCTCCTGATAACTTCATATCAAAAATTGCTTCTTCAATTACTCTCACGCATTTATCTGTATTTTTTATAATATCCTTTCCCCAAAAATGAATGACAGTCCAACCTTGAAAAAGTAATTCCTTATCCTTTTCACTGTCTCTATATTACGTTGTATTTTCTTCACCCAATAATCAGCATTTTTTCCCTGCTCTAAGCGAGGTTTTAATACTTTCCAATCTTTTCCATGAAAAAACTCTCCATCGCAAAATATGGCTATTTTATATTTGGTAAGTGCAATATCTGGTGTCCCCGGAATTTTTTTATAATTTTTGCGATACCTATACCCCTTTTTCCATAAAGCTCTTCTAAGAACAAGTTCTATACTTGTATCTTTTCCATGGATTTTACTCATATTCCTATGACTTTTCTCTGATACTTCTCCGTGAAAACGAGGTTCTTTTGTGTCCTTCATTATACAAATGTTTCTCCGACTTATTATTTTCTCTTTTACAGATCTGTTATTTCATTTATATATTTTTTGACCAATTTATGATGTTCCTTATTATATTCTCTACTGATATTCTTTGCAACTTTAACTTCTTCATCTTTAATATCCCATATAGTATTCTTTTACAATTACAAAAACAAATTATATTTATGAGTATTGAAATAGAGAAAAATTGATACATAGATACTAAATGCTGTTAAAGAAATTTTGATGCGT
>OGZB01001547.1_pt1 | contig 12937 bp, 9 predicted proteins | sample 1576691 | NCBI WGS metagenome assembly OGZB01 (sample SAMEA3541479, study PRJEB24748) | human gut metagenome | biome: human gut; feature: human-associated habitat; material: faeces | place: China | collected 2012
CTTTATGCGCTTCTTTTGCCTGTTTACCATAATTCATAATGCAGGAATATCCGTTTGTTGAATATACATACAGCATGATTGCGGAAAAGAATCCGGATGGACCATTGGAGAAAAAGTCTGGTGCTGTAAACTCAAACACCGGATTTTTCAGCTGGAGGCATCCCAGAACAATAAACAGACCAAGTGCAACAAACAGCAGGATAACCAGAATTTTCTGTACCTTCGCCATTACATCCACACCACACAGATTGATGGCAAAGAACACACTCAGGGCTGCAATTCCAAACCATTTCGCATTAATCTGTGGCCACAGGGAATTTGCATACATACCAATTGCCACACCATAAGTCGCCAGATTGATCGTCTGTGGCAAAAATCCTACTGCATACATACCGGCAACTCGTTTGCCGGCCATATCTCCTACCAGAGAATAAAATCCTCCTCCAAGTTTCAGTGTAGATGTGATCCATGGAATTGGTGCAATCATCATAAATCCCCAGATACATGCAGCTACATATGCCAGCCATGCTGACTGACCAGTCAAAAGAATTGCCGGTCCGATCAGTGCATCCAGTCCAAGTGCCCATTTAACACCATCGACATCATCCATCTTATCAATCATTTTTGCAACATCTGCCGATTCTACGGAACTGTCTACAAGAATCATATGCGTCGTATTCATGTCATAATCTTTTTTTAGCTTCCCATTTGCAATAATACTTGGAAGGTCTTTTGGCAGTGTCTCATCCAGATTGTAATATACGGCTGTATGGTTATTTCCATAGATTGCAGGGAACAAAAGTACAAGGAAAAGGATTACATAGATCATATACCGCTTCGTAACTTTATCTGATATCTTTCCAATATCCGGAAGGAACGGCTTATGCATCGTCTTCATGATCCATTTGTCACAGCACAGGATCATAGATGGCAGGATTGTCACACAGGCAATCACTCCGAGGATGACACCTTTTACCATAACTACACCGATATCCATTCCCAGTGTAAATGTCATAAAACACAGGGCAATAAATCCTGCCACTGTCGTAACCGAGCTCCCGATTACAGATGAGAATGTCTGCGATATCGCATGTGCCATTGCCCGTTCTTTATCACCGTTGTAACGGACCTGCTGTTCTTCATAGCTGTGCATCAGAAAGATCGAATAATCCAGTGTCACTCCGAGCTGAAGTACTGCTGCCAATGCCTTCGTAATATACGAGATCTCTCCAAAGAAGTAGTTGCTTCCCAAATTATACACGATTGCCATTCCGATACTCAGCATAAAAAGTAAAGGAATAAAATAGGAATCCATCGTAAGACCTAATACGATCACTGCCAATACGACTGCGATCAGTACATATAACGGTGTCTCCTTCTCAGCCAGATTCTTCGTATCCGTAACAATTGCTGACATACCACTTAAAAAGCACTGTTTTCCTGCCAGTTTACGGATCTCCCCAATGGCTTCCATCGTTCCGTCAGATGAAGTACCCTCGTCAAAAAAAATCGCCATCATCGTTCCTGTATCGGAATTGAACACCTCATAGACATCCTTTGGGATCATGCTCTTTGGCATACTGATATCAGCCAGCGAATCATACCATAAAACTTTCTGAACATGTTCCACGTTCTCAATCTTTGCTTTCAGGGCCGATACCTCTTTATCTTCCATTCCATCCACAATGAACATGGAAAATGCACCGGTTCCGAAGTCTTTTACCAGAATATCCTGCCCTTGCATCGTCTCTATATCTTCCGGCAAATACGTCAGCACATCATAATTGACTCTGGTATTCACATATCCAAGTCCCGCCGGAATCAGGAGTAAGATACTGATGATCAGTATCGGGATTCTGAACTTTACTACCTTTTTGCCAAATGCAACCATATTCATAACCGCCCCTCCTTTATGACTATTGGTCATTTTTTTGTACCTAATTGCAATATACATCAAAAAAGACCAACAGTCAATACAGTTTTTGACTATTGGTCATTTTTATTCTTATACAATTTTCTCAGATTGTATCGCTGCATTTTCGGATTGACATTTTCCTATATTTCCAGCATTCCAAGTCTTGCCAGAACCTTCAGATCCATGTTCTTTACATTGTCTCCAAACTGTATCCGGATGTGATCACCCTCCATGTCTACCACGACACCCTCACCGAATTTCTTATGCTTTACAATCATGCCTTCTCCAAGTGCATCTGCGAGTTCCTGATAGCTTTTTCCCGGTTGCTTCTGAGAGCCATGATACATTCCATTTTCCTTTACGCCATATGTTTCCGCCGGACTATAATCTCCCCATTTCTTTATTCCTGCATATTCTTTTTGCCGATTCTCTCTCAGATTCCTCTTTCCCAGCAGCTCACTGCAGAATTTAGACGGCTTATTCGTCGTAAATACATTCAGCTGATTCTTTGCCCTGGTCACACCTACATAGAAAAGTCTTCTTTCTTCCTCGTAAGTTTCAAGTTCTTCTTTCGATGCCGTCCGCGGATTTACCAGAACTTTTTCCGGCAGTATCCCATCCATAACATCCAGAAGATAGACGGTATCATATTCCAGTCCTTTACTCGCATGCATGGTAGACAGAATAAATGGACAGTCGCTTTCCGTCTTCTTTTCCCGGATGATCTTTCTAAGCTCTTCCAGACGTTCCAGTAATTTTTCCGGAGAGTCTACCCTGCTTCCAATCATCTTGACAATCTCTAATTTATTTGCATTCATGCCCATTTTCTTCAGATAATCCTGATAACCCATATATGTCAGTATCTGATCAACCGCCTCATCCCCTGTCATCTTTAAGATGCGTTCCATCTGCCGTCTCAGATTACGGATATTATCCTCCTGATACTTTTCCAGATTATCATACTTAAGTACCGCATCTAGAACCGCCATATCTTTCTCCTTGCTCAAGTTAACATATCTTAAAGCATCTTCCTTACGGAAGAACAATTTCAATCTGTAATATATCTGCATGAATCTGTCAGTATCTTTCGGATTCATTGCAAACCGTATGATATTCTCTACATCCAGAACCGTACGGTGTGTGAAAAAAGACAGCTCTGCATTCCGCATCCTGTACGGAATATTCTTCCTCTCCAAAAGATCTATCAACGGAATAGCACACTCGTTATCCCGGTATAGAACCGCCGTCTCCGCTTTCCGTGCATCCATACCGTTCTTTTGCAGGCTGCTTTCCCGGGTCATACATTCCTGTGCTACCCTCATCAGATATACATACTCTGCCTTTCTGGATTTTAAAGAAATTTCTCTGATATCCATCCCTGCCTCTCTTGCAGGCTTCATATGTTTTTCATGACGAAGCGTATTTTTCTGGATGAATTTATCCGCTGCCTCCACAATCTTCGCATTCGATCGGAAATTTTCTTCCATCAGAAGTACCTTTGCACCTTTATGATTCTTTTCGAACGACAACAACGCTTCCGGATAAGCCGCCCGGAATCCATAGATACTCTGATCCTCATCTCCGACCATAAACAGATTTCCCGATTCTGTCGCCAGCAAAGCAATGATCGCATGCTGGATTTTTGATGTATCCTGTGCTTCATCTACACAGATATACGGATACAATTTCTGAAAATACGCCAGAAGTCCAGGATCCATTCTCAGCATCTTATATGCATACAACATCTGATCATCATAATCCATCAGATTCTGCGCACGCATCTGACTACAGTATTCACGGTAGATTCCTGCAATCCGGATATCCGACTCTTCTTCTAACTTCTGAAGTTCTTCTTCGGTCAGCATCATATTTTTTATATATGTGATCAACGTTCTTACATTCTTAAGATCACTCTCCGTCGGATATCCCATGCCATGATCCTGACAGATTCTGATCAGCATCCCTGTCGTTGTCTTTTCATCCTTCACCAGTTCGAATGGTGTCTTTCCAATCCGTCTTCCGTAATACTGGATAATCCTCGCACAGATTCCGTTGATCGTCCTAAATTCCAGTCTCTTTGCCATATCCTCGCCAAAACGGACTGCAAATCTTTCGGACATATCTTTTGTCGCTGCCACCGTATATGTAACCGTAAGTATGCTCTCCGGAGGAATATTCCTACAGTAGATCATATAACCAAGACGTGTCACCAGTACCGTGGTCTTTCCTGATCCGGGTACGGCAAGAAGCAGTACCGGCCCTTTTGTGCTCTGTACTGCTTCTTTTTGCTGTTGATTTAATTTTACCGAAAATGTTGTTTCAAATTCTTTCCATTCCATACTTCTTTTTATGTTAATTTGTGAATCCACTTATAGCTCCTAAATCGTAAAAATACCGGAATTCCTTTGAACAACTGATCCGACTGCACTGCAGCCACAACCAGTTCCACAGGGAGTTTCCACACGAATGCCGCCAAAAATGACAACGGCATCACGATTCCCCAAGTAGAGATCATATTCGTGTACATAGAGAACTTTGTATCTCCCCCACCTTGAATGACACCTACCGATACCGGCATCTGATATGACATTCCTACCATAACTATGCTCATGATCATAATGAAATGATCTGCAAGCACTGCTGCCGTATCTGTCAGTTTATACATGGATAACAGAGGTCCTCTCAATACAAATAACAAAGAAGCAAGCACTGCACCGATCAGAAGATCAATCACAGAAAGCGTTCTTCCATCAGATTTTACTCTTTCAATATCTCCCTCTCCGATATCTTTCCCGATCACAACTGCAGATGCAGATGATATGGCGATTACGATCACCTTCAGATACTGGAAGAATGTGCTGGATACAGAATTTGCAGCAATTGCATCTGCAGACAAATGTCCGAGAATTGCCGTCTGCATCGGTACTGAGATTGCCCAGATCATCCCTGAGCACATGATTGGAAATGCAACTTTTAAGAATGCCCTCCATATCTTTCTATTCTCCGGCGCAAATATGATTCTGATCAAATTAACGTCAAATAACCGGACTTTCGTATCTATCTTCCACACATAAACCACAATGATCAATAGTTCCAGCATTCTTGCAGTTAACGTTCCCACTGCTGCTCCCTTGATCCCCATCTCCGGAAATCCAAAATGTCCAAAAATCAATGTGTAATTGATACAACCGTTTGTGATCAATGACACTACTGATATGACAAATGAAATCTTCACTACCTCTACACTTCTAAGCATAGCAATCAGCAGATTGCTTATCATGAAAAGTAAAAATGTCCACTTCAGGAGTCCCAGATATGCCTTTCCTTCCGCAATAATCTCAGTTGACGTTGTAAATATTCCCAGAAGCCGCTCCGGCATGCACGTACAGGCTGTCACAACCACTGCTGCGATCATAATACTGAGTGCCAGTGCTGCTCCTGTCAGTTTCCGGATTTCCTCAGTCTCCTGCTTTCCCCAGTACTGAGAACAGATTGCTACCAGTGCATTTCCAATAGACAATGCCAGCTGGTTCACAATAAAGAATATCTGGTTCACCGTTGTCGCACCGGACAATGCATTCTGGCTGTAACTTCCAAGCATAATATTATCAAGCATATTCACACTGTAAGCCACCAGATTCTGAAGTGCCACAACCAGCATCAACCGGAAAAATGTCTTATAAAAATTTTTATCTCTTGTAAAAAATGTTGTTCTTGTAGTTTCCATTATCTTAACAGATTTCTTACCATTTCTGCATCAAATGTAACAGATTTCACATGATCTACCTCAATCTGATACAGGGCATTCGCCGCAATGTGTTCAGCCGCCTGCTCCAGATCACGGATTCCGGATGTATTAGAAAATAACTTGATCAATTCATCCAATCCTTCCTCACTCATGATACACTCATCTTCCTTAAGGCTCATTCTCTTTAATACCTTCGGAAGTGCGAATTTGGAGAAGATCACTTTCTTCTCTTCCGGTGTGTAATCAGGGATATCGATCACGGCAAATCGTGACATCAGCGGTGCACTGATCTGAGACTTGTCATTCGCAGTCGCAATCGGGTATACTCCTACGGTCGGAATCATACACTCGATATAGTTATCTGTAAATCCAAGATTATCCAGTAATGTCAGAAGTACATCGGCCGGATTGCCATTTCCTTTTCCGGATGCTGCTTTATCCAGCTCATTAATGATGAATACCAGATTTGATTCTCCTGCCATGGCAAATGCATCCATGATGATACCTGTCTTTGCATTGGCATAGATACGAGAACTTCCTGTCAGCTGCTCAGGATCATTGATCGAACTCATATCCAGAGTCGTCCATGGAAGCTTCAGGATACGTGCCACCGCATAGGCAATCTGTGATTTACCGGTTCCTGCCGGTCCCACTAACAGAAGTCCATATGCCGGCAATGTATGTGTACGGTTGATCTGGATTATGGTCTCGATGATTCTCTGCTTTACGCGCTCCATTCCGTAAAGTTCTTCATCAAGAATTCTGCGCGCTTCATCCGGATCGATCGCTTCAAAATAATTGCTCTTCCACTGTACATTCATCATAATAGAAAGCGCTCTCTGTGCATGACGTCTTTCTTCCGGTGATACTTCATGAGAACGTGCTACGGCAAGATTACGTCTTGCCCAAAGGCGGATATTATCCGGAAGGGTTCTTCCCGCACAGTTCATGAAGTCTGTGATACTCTGAAGACTGGTAAGCTTCATATCATCTCCTGCTTCGTCTTCATCTTCATCATTCTCCTCTTCTGCCGGTGCATTACTTGCCAGAAGACGCTCGATCATAAATTGCAGGAATCCATCTTCTGCAGATAACTTTGTACCGCCGCCAAATGCAATCTCGCGGATCTTGTATACTGCATATCCTTCTTCTGTATTCTCTCCTGAGAGACGCACATTAATATGATTCTCTCCGAGCCATTTTAACAGACTTACAAATCTTGCATCGATCTTTAAGATGTCTGCACTTACGGTTCCGTCTTCCTGCTGAAATTCGAATGATGTCCTCTTGATCGGATTGGTAAATACGCCGCAGGAATGATGTTCCCATTTACATTGCTTATTATCCAGGATCATCATTGGTTTTTCTATAGTTGCTTCATTTTCATTAGAGCGGATTACCGTATATGTACATTCCGCTGGTTTCTTCTCGTCCGGTGTTGCGTTAAAATCAAAAACTGGCATCGTTTGTTCTCCTTTTTGTATATTCTTACATTGTCATGCATAATTATTGTTCTTACTGCATTAGTGTAACATAACATACTCGCTTCTTCCAGCGCTATTTGTCAGGCAGCCTGCCTAACTCATTGCGCCTCCTCAGCTGGAACCTGCCCCTGCTGTACATGCATAACAATGCTTATCCATCCGGATTTTTCTCACCTGATATGGCTCTCCAGTCACATCAAATATAGTCTGTCCGCCGTTCACAGGCATTCCCGCAGCTAGGTTAAAATCGCAGTCATACAGCTGTCCGTCATAATCTACTGAAAGTTGTGTCCTGCACATCAAAGCTTCCACTGTATCTGCATTGAATGCATCAAATAATTTCTTCATATAACGATTCAGATTCCCTGATTTTCTTAAGAACGCTCCGAATCTTCCCATCGGATTATTATACAAAGTGTAAAGACTATTGAATTCAATTCCGAAATCCTGCAATAGCTTCTGTTTATATTCTTTTTCCATTGCTTCCTGATCAGGCGGAAAGAAAGCTCCTGCCGGATTATAAACCATATTCAGTACGAGTTCCGGATTGCGCCCATATCCCATTGCATTCAGACGCCGAATCACTTTGATTGCTTTATCAAACGCTCCTGCACCGCGTACTTTATCCATCTCCGGTGCACGATAATAAGGAAGGGAACATACCACTTCTACTTTGTTTCTTGCATACACTTCCATGAGATGTTCATATTCTTTTTCAAGAAGAATGACCAAATTTGTTCTTACTATGACATGCCCGCAAATTTTACTGCTTTCTTCTATCAGATATTCCAGATGCGGGTTCATCTCCGGTGCTCCTCCGGTAATATCTATTGTTACAATCTTCTGCTCTTTTGCAAAAGTAAGGCAGGCATCCATCACCTCTCTTGACATCTCTTCTGTCCGCGCGGGACCCGCATTCACATGACAATGTTTGCAGATCAGATTGCATTTTCGTCCAATATTCATCTGCAATACATCCAAATATTCTTCTGTATCCATATACTTCTTATCCGATATCATCTGCTGGAATGGCGGGATCTCTGTCAAATCATGAAAATCCTTAATGATATCATCCATTACATAACCTCTTTCAGTATCTCGATCGTATCTTTCACTACTTCCGGGCAGAAATCAAACAAAAGACCTTCAGCCAGTATCTTCTGCATATCTTCCGGATCCGCAATATCATGCTTTAATAATCCTTTGCAACTGCACGAAGCATATTTTTTTCCGAATTTTTCCAGAAATTCTGCTCTTTTTGCATTCATAATCTCTTTCTGTTCCATGTGTTCTGTGTCAAAATGTCCATATTTCATTCCCAAAACGATCATTGCACCGACTACTGCACCGCAAGTCTCGCCGATTCCCATTCCGCCGCCAAATCCTGCAGCCATCTTATATGCTTCTTCCTGTGTGATCCCCAGTTCTTCTGCAAATGCCCCTGCTACAACCTGAGAACAGTCAATTCCTTTCATAAAAAGTTCTGCAATTCTTTCTTTTTCCATCTCTTTTCTCCTTACTCACACTTACGTTATTGTTCCAAAAACATTTCTATTTTTTCTAAAAATCCATCACTCAGATAATCCTCCAGCTTCCGATATGTAGATTCATTTATAATCAGTTTATCCGGCTGCTGATACTGCACCCATGCCATTGCGCACCAGGTGATTCCTCTTAAGCATGTAATCTCCATAAATACTTTCGTTCGTTCTTTTAATCCCGTTATATCAAAACGCGCCCCCACACATTTCAGATATTCATTCAGAAAATTTCCTATCTCTTCTTCCCTCAATATCACATCCGTTTTCCAAAACGTCGTTGTCGGTGCAAGGAAATGTCCCAGATCCTTTGCCGGATCTCCAAATAACGGCTTTTCCCAATCAATGAGATAGTTCGACTTTCCTTCTCCTCCAATCAAGAAATTCGTGGAATTCAGTTCTGTATTAATGCAGCATTGATACGGTGAATCTTCCATATGGAATTCTTTTGCCTTTTTCCATGCCTTATCAAGCAAATCTCGGATTTTCCTTTTCATCCTGTCTTTTCCAAGCGGTGAATCCATATATATCTTCACCATCTCTTCGCACTCTTCCAATATTGCGGTCAGTGGATTCTCTGGCCGAATCAAACCCGATTCTGATTCCGGTATTCTGACACTATGTATATCAGCCAGACACTCTGCCGCATATTTTAAATCCGTATGATAGTCTAATGCTTTTCCCGGCAGATATTCCATTACCAGTACTCCGTGATCTAAAAATTTCCTGCTCCCATCTACATAAAGCACTTTTGGCGTTCTTCCCGATGCTTCCAGCAATTGCAGTGCATGACATTCATACCCAATCTGATTTTCCAGATGCATCTGACTCCCACAATTGACACGTAACAGAAGTTTTTTCCCTGTCTTTGGATGCGTGAAGCTGTAATTAACATTATACTCTCCCTGTGCAAGCATTGTATATTCTTCTTCCTGTTCATTCGGAAGATTTAATGCTTTCCTATACTTTTCATTTTTCACATATTCATTTAATCCTTTTATACGTTCCATAATCCCGATCCCCTATTGGCTATATTGTTTCCTGACATTTTATCTTACATCTTTATATAACTTCGATATCGTCTCTATCGGCACACCATCCCGGTACATTTTTCTTAGCCGGTTCATCTTCCACATCACTTTTAACTGCGGAATCACCTTTTTAGGGAATCTCCGGTCTGACGTATAGATTCTGTGCCTAGCAATGCCAAGCTTTACTCCCATTTCCTTTAACGTAAGCGAAAACTGGTAATCTTCCATAATCGGAAGAGCCGGAAACATCCCCGCTTTGAAGAACAGTTCTCTTGTGATAAAAATCCCCTGATCTCCAAACATCACTTTTCTGTCTTTTATCCTATGATTTGAAATAACTCTGCATGTCCACATAAAAAACTGTCTGGAATGAAATGCAATGCCAAAGCATCCTGCTTCATGATCTTTTATCACTGCTTTGATTTCTTCCAGCGGTCTTTTCGGAAGTTCACTGTCACTATGAAGAAAGAAAAGAATATCTCCGGTACTTTCTTTTGCGCCAAGATTCATCTGGTTCGCCCTGCCTTTTTCCGAATGCAGTACTTTAAATCCCGGTCTGATCATCGACAATGTTGCGTCTGTACTCCCACCATCGACTAGAATGATCTCACACTTTCCCTGTAAGTTTTCTAATTGCTCCTGCAGTTTCTCTATCGTTGTCTCTTCATTATAGATCGGCACAATGATAGAAATCTTCTGTTTTTTTAGCAGGTAACGTCCAGTATGTGTGTTCTGAAGTAACTTCTGCCTCCTCATCCGGCTCCGATACGCCGTAATATCATCTCTGTCATCCATATCCTGCAATCTTCTTACATATCCGATTGTCAGTCCCATTTCCTGTAATGGCTGCACGGTCTGCTCCAGTACATTTCCTGTTCCATATGTCTTCTTTTCAAACACTTCACATACCGGTCTTTTCATTCCGACCAGATAATACCCTTCGTCTACGGTGGGACCAAAGACTACATCATTTACATCCAAAAGCCTGAACGCATACTCCAAATCCGAACATTTCAGTTCCGGTATATCCGTTCCTATTAATACACAGGAATCATACCCTTTTTCCAGTACATATTCGATTGCCTGATACATCCTTTCTCCCAGACCTTCCCCTGTCTGGGAAATATATTCTTTTGCTTTCCTGAATAATTTTTCCAGATATGCTTTCCCTTTTTCCGGTGTGTAGCATACGAATATGTCAGCATTTACTTTTTTAACATCACCGACAAATCCAATATCCTCTCCATTGGAATATTTCTTCTTACATTTCAGCAATCCACCGTCTTTTCCACTGATACCAACAGCCTGTTCCGGCTAAAAATATGGCATCATTCTTGTCTTTGTCTGTCCCGGAATGGGAACTCTGGTAAATACGATCACTGCCCATTTCATTTCCGTCGTTATCCCCTTATATAAATTTTGTTTTCATCCTATTCAACATCGATTTCCCTGTATCGGCTTTTTCATCTGTTTCTAATATTTCTGTCAAAATATGAGTGACATTCTTACATCCGTTCCGATTTAGATTGCCTGCACAGGACGCACAATAGCTGTAAATCTTCTGCCCGCCACTGTTTTTTAACGCTGCTCCCATATTTTTTGCAAGTTCTGGTTCTTTTACAGGGGCACAGCCACCTAAGCCACAACACTGTACCTCTTCGATTGGAGTCAGCTTTCCTTCTATGTATTGCTCTATCTCTCCTAACAGTTCTTTCTTTTCCCTGTCAGGGCATGGAAGGAACACCTTTGCCGGAAGCAGATTCTTCTTTCCGATTCCGAATTCCTCAAGCTTTTCATAAATGCTTACAACCTTTACTTCTTCCATTCTTGGTTTTAAATATGCATAGCAGTTCGGACAAAGCATGATTACTTCTTTGATTTTTCTTTTATGCAATTCTGATTGTATCTGACTTATAATCCTTTTTTCATCCTCTTTCATGCCAAGTTCTACAATCGGCTTTCCACAGCAGTCATATGCCACTCCTATACCATATTTTTTCAGTTCATTTACCAGCCTCTTGGTCGTCTTTGGATAAAAAGAAGGAAAATTACATCCCGGAAACAGAATACTTTCCCCTTGTGCATGTCTGTAATTCCGATATATATAATCTTTTTTTTCTTTTAACAGCATCCCATATCCTTTTTCTTCCAAAGTTCCACCGGATTTTTCTACTTTTTCTCTCCGGAGATTTAGAATATACTCTCTTCCATCAATATTCTCAGGGCATACCTCTGTGCACTTTCCACACAGGAAACAATGATAAGAAAGCTCTTTTAACTTCTCTGTATCTCCGATATCTATTCCGTACTTTTTCAAAAATTCACACTGATTCTGGCAGACGTGACAATGGGTACACGCTTCTACTGTATTGTTATCCTTCATTTTTTTCCTCCTGCACATAATGCTTCTTAAGGAACGCACCAAGCCCTATTACAATCCCAGCCAGAACAATCGCTATCCCGATATAAAGAATACGGTTCTCTTTGTCTGCAAGTCCTGCCATTCCAACCGTATACATAGCTGTTCCCGGAAGCATGAAGATCAAAGAACAAATGGAATATGTTGAAAACTTAATGTCTGTCACACCATAAGCAAAATTCTGCAGATTATACGGAAATAATGGAACCAGTCTTGTGATCATCAGAATAAATACTTCATTATTTCCAGACTCATCAAATAACCATTTTTTTAAATATTTGTTCTTCATCGCCATCGGCTTAATAATGTCCTGTAAGAAAAATCTTCCTACAACAAATGCTACCATAGCCCCAAGTGTAGTCGCTACGGAGCAACAGATGGTTCCAAGTACCGGTCCAAATACCAGACCTGCAACGATTGCAAATGTCACCCCCGGAAGTGCAAGTACCACACAGCTTATGATGGTAAGTATGGTATAGATGCCAATCGCCAACACTAAATTTTCCTGTACCATATTTTCCAGGAATTTCAGATTCTCTGTATTTCCCAGATAAGAAGACCAGCCAAATATGTGATTTAATATCAAAATCAGAACGATAATCCCGATAAATATCCACAATTTTTTATGTTTCATTCTTTTTTGTCCCCACTGCAATTCCATTTCTGATAATCTGCATCAGTGTCGCTGCCCCAAGAAACGGCATTAAAAAGTAATATGCAGGAAACGATTCTATAGATTTCAACACTGTAATTTCCAAATAACTAATTCCTAATATCTGCATGATCACAATCATTACAAAAT
>OGZB01001551.1_pt1 | contig 12912 bp, 9 predicted proteins | sample 1576691 | NCBI WGS metagenome assembly OGZB01 (sample SAMEA3541479, study PRJEB24748) | human gut metagenome | biome: human gut; feature: human-associated habitat; material: faeces | place: China | collected 2012
CTCTTCAGCCTCTTGAGTACTACTCCAGATTCCATGAATGCGAGCCCTAAACCATTAATGTTTAACTCATAATATGAAATTCTGCGTTACACGCAAGAGATATATTATCAAATTTGTTATAATATGTCAAGCCCATTTTCATATAATATCACATAATATTTCTATATAACATTATATAATATGACGCCGTGTGAAAAATCTTATTTTTCACACTAATACCTTTTAAGCTAATAGCCCACATTTTATTATAATGTACAGTATTCTTTTATAGCTGTTTCATAAAGATTGTTACCATCACTATCAATAACTACAACAACAGGGAAATCTTCTACTTCAAGTTCACGTATTGCCTCTGTTCCAAGATCATCATACGCAATTACTGTAGATTTTTTGATACATTTTGAAAGAATAGCACCTGCACCTCCAACTGCCGCAAAATATACCGCACCATTTCTTACTATTGCATCTATCACAGCCTTGCTTCTTTTTCCTTTTCCAATCATTCCTTTTAGTCCAAGATCAAGAAGGTCTGGTGCATACTTATCCATTCTGCTTGCTGTTGTTGGACCTGCTGAACCTATTGGTCTTCCTTCTCTCGCTGGAGATGGTCCCATATAATATATAATATTATTTTTCATATCTATTGGAAGTGGCTCTCCTGCTGCCAGAGCCTCTGCCATTCTTTTATGTGCTGCATCCCTGGCTGTGTATATAGTTCCTGTTATGTATACATAATCTCCTGAATGAAGACTCTTTGCATCTTCGTCACTTATAGGAGCTGCTATGTGTCTGTCCATAATAATCCTCCATTCTTGTGTGAAAAATCTTATTTTTCACACTAAACTTCTTTTCTGCGCACATTTTTTGCTCATATCAAATTTGTGTCAAGTGTGCGCATACACAAATCCCACATGTGAAAAATTTTCACATCAATCCCGCATGACTGTCATATTAAGATACGACTACTCCTAATTGTAATTATAATTTTATTTATAATTCTAACTCTATTTATAATCTAAATTATATTTTTTTATAATCAACTATATCTGTCTATGTGCGTGACGGTTGACATGACAGCACATATTAACTGCTACTGGAAGACCTGCTATATGTGTTGGGTATGTTTCTATGTTGATAGCAAGTGCTGTCTGCGTTCCACCAAGTCCTCCTGGTCCTATTCCAAGCTTATTTATTTTTTCAAGCATTTCTTTTTCCAGCTCTCTTACATATGGAACAGGGGATTCTTCCTCTACATTTCTTGTAAGTGCCTTTTTCGCAAGAAGTGCACACTTTTCAAATGTTCCACCAATACCAACTCCTATAACCATAGGTGGACATGCGTTAGGACCGGCATCTTTTACAGCTGTCAGTATTGCATCCTTTACACCTTCTATGCCATCAGCTGGTTTCAACATAAATACACGGCTCATGTTCTCGCTGCCAAAGCCCTTAGGTGCAACCGTTATATCCACTTTATCTCCTGGAACTATATTATAGTGAATCACAGCTGGAGTATTGTCCTTAGTATTCTCCCTGATAATAGGGTCATTAACTACTGACTTTCTTAAAAAACCTTCAACATAACCCTGACGCACACCCTCATTTATTGCATCTGTTATATTTCCACCTGTAAAATGCACATCCTGACCAACATTTATGAATACTACAGCCATACCTGTATCCTGACATATAGGTATCATATCATTGGCTGCTATATCAAGGTTTTCATTTAACTGGTTTAGTACCTGCTTTCCTAATGGTGATTTTTCTGACACAACTGCATTCTTAAACACCTTTTTCATGTCATCTGTAAGAAAATGATTAGCTTCTATACACATTTCCTTTATGTTTTCAGTGACTTTATCCACATTTACCTCTCTCATATCAACCTCCATACGTTAATATCTCTCGTATATACGAACTTTATTGTTCATAATCCATCTTAAAATGCTATACATAGCTATAAACTTTAACACATAAACCCCGGTTACACTTACTCTGTGCAACCGGGGTTTTTAATATTAATCTTCCTGATTATCTTTATTAGCTGCATCAAGCAGTCTGTCTATTGAATCGTCTGCTACATCTGATGTATTGCTATCTGATGTATTTTCATTTACTTTCTTCACTCCATCAATATTTTCAGAATCACTTTCTGCATCAAATTCCTCTGTTTCGTTACCACCATCATCTGATGGACTCTTTCTTACCTTAGAAACCGTCGCTACCTTTACATTATCATCAAGATTAATAAGCTTAACACCTGAAGTTATTCTTCCAAGTGTTGAAATATCCCTGCATGCCAGTCTTATAATTATGCCCTCTGTTGTTATAAGCATAACCTCTCTTGTATCATCTACAGCCTTTGCACCTATTACATTACCGGTTTTTTCCGTAATCTTATAGCACTTAACACCTTTTCCTCCACGATGCTGTACTGCATATTCTGATATGTCAGTTTTCTTACCCATACCATTTTCTGAAACAATAAGCATAGTATCGCCCTGTGTATTAAGCTGTACTCCTACAACCTCATCAGTATCCATAAGATTCATGCCTATAACCCCCATTGCGGATCTTCCTGTAGGCCTTACATCTGTTGCCTTGAATCTTATACACATACCTAACTTAGTAACCATCATTACTTCTGTAGTATCATCAGTTAACTTAACCTCTATAAGTTCATCATCATCCCTTAGTGTCATAGCCTGTATGCCATTCTTTCTGATGTTTGCGAATTCCTTACAAGGAGTCTTCTTGACTATACCATTCTTAGTAGCCATAAACAGATAATCATTATCACTTATATCCTCTACCTTCACTGGAACTACAGCTGTTATTGTTTCACCTGGTGCAAGCTGTAAAAGATTAATGATTGCTGTTCCCCTTGATGTTCTTCCTGCTTCTGGTATCTCATATGCCTTAAGCTTATATGCTCTTCCTGTATTCGTAAAGAATGTAAGCACATGATGGGAAGTTGTCATAAAAAGATCTTTAATATAATCCTCTTCAAGTGTCTGCATACCCTTAATTCCCTTGCCACCTCTGTGCTGGCTCTTGAAATTATCAGGTGTCATTCTCTTTACATATCCCATATTAGTACGTGCTATAACACAAGCCTCATCTGGTATAAGGTCTTCCATTGAAAGATCATATTCATCATATCCTATTGAAGTTCTTCTTTCATCACCATACTTGTCTGCTATAAGAGATATCTCTGTCTTTATAACAGTAAGAAGCTTATTCTTATCAGCAAGTATAGCTCTGTATTCCTCAATCTTCTTCTGTAAATCAGCAAGTTCTGCCTCAATCTTACTTCTCTCTAAACCTGTAAGAGATCTAAGACGCATATCTACTATAGCCTGTGACTGTGCATCTGTAAGATTGAATTCTTTCATAAGACTTTCCTTGGCAGCCTGTACCGTTGAAGATCCTCTTATGATTGATATAACTCTGTCTATATTATCAAGGGCTATTATTAATCCCTCTAATATGTGTGCTCTTTCCTCTGCCTTATTAAGATCATACTTAGTTCTTCTTGTAACAACATCTTCCTGATGCATAAGATAATACTTAAGCATTTCGTAAAGATTAAGAACCTTTGGCTGATTGTCAACAAGTGCAAGCATTATAACACCAAATGTATCCTGAAGCTGAGTATGCTTATATAGCTGGTTAAGTATAATATTAGGATTCACATCTCTTCTTAACTCAATAGCTATACGCATACCTTCCCTGTCTGATTCATCACGCAGGTCTGTGATTCCTTCTACTCTCTTATCCCTTACAAGATCAGCAATATTTTCTATAAGCCTTGCCTTGTTAACCATGTAAGGAAGCTCTGTTACAACTATTCTGTTTTTTCCGTTAGGCATAGGTTCAATATTCGTAACAGCTCTGACTCTTATCTTAGCCCTTCCGGTTCTATAAGCCTCTTCAATAGCTGTCTTTCCTATGATCGTACCACCTGTAGGAAAATCAGGACCTTTAACTATCTCAAGTATTTCCTCAAGTGTAGTTTCCCTGTCCTCGTTTATCTTGTTATCTATAATTTTTACAACAGCACCTATAACTTCCCTTAAGTTGTGTGGTGGAATATTAGTTGCCATACCTACCGCTATACCTGATGTACCATTGACAAGCAGATTAGGATATCTTGATGGAAGAACAGTCGGCTCTTTCTCTGTCTCATCAAAGTTAGGTATAAAATCAACAGTATCTTTGTTAAGATCTGCTGTCATCTCCATAGATATTTTACTGAGTCTTGCCTCAGTATATCGCATGGCTGCTGCCCCATCACCATCAACAGAACCAAAGTTACCGTGTCCATCAACAAGTGGATATCGCGTATTGAAGTCCTGGGCAAGCTTTACAAGTGCCTCATAGATAGATGAATCTCCATGAGGATGATATTTACCCATTGTATCACCTACGATACGGGCACACTTTCTATGTGGTTTATCAGGACCATTGTTAAGTTCAACCATAGAATACAGTATTCTTCTTTGAACTGGCTTAAGACCATCTCTTACATCTGGCAATGCTCTTGAAGCGATAACACTCATGGCATAGTCTATGTAATAATCCTTCATAGTCTTTTGCATATCTACTTCCTGAACTTTATCAAAGATATGTTCATCCATTTGATTAATTCCTTTCTTTGCTGCATCACTATATACAGTCTGTATAATATTTTACATTCATTTAGATATCGAGATTTCTTACAAATCTGGCATTATTCTCAATAAATTCACGTCTTGGTTCTACCTTATCTCCCATAAGCGTTGAAAATGTAACATCAAGATCTGCCTCATCATCTTCCTTCATATCTACTCTTAAAAGTACTCTCTTATGTGGATCCATAGTTGTATCCCATAACTGCTCTGCATCCATCTCACCAAGGCCCTTATAACGCTGTACCTTGTTGTTCTGGTCTCTTCCGATTTCTGTCATAATCTGATTCAGTTCATCATCACTGTACGCATACCAAACCTTCTTGTTCTTCTCAACCTTGTAAAGAGGTGGCTGTGCAAGGTATACGTGTCCCTGCTTTATAAGCTCTGGCATAAATCTGTAGAAGAATGTCAGAAGAAGTGTTGCAATATGCGCTCCATCAACATCGGCATCAGTCATGATTATTATCTTGTGATATCTTAACTTTTTAATATCAAAATCATCATGAATACCTGTACCAAATGCTGTAATCATAGCTTGTATTTCCTTGTTTCCAAGTATTCTGTCAAGTCTTGCCTTTTCTACATTAAGAATCTTGCCACGAAGTGGAAGAATAGCCTGAGTTGCACGGCTTCTTGCAGTTTTAGCTGAACCACCGGCTGAATCTCCCTCAACGATATAGATTTCACAATTCTCTGGATTCTTGTCTGTACAGTCAGCAAGCTTGCCTGGAAGCGATGTACTCTCAAGTGCTGTCTTTCTTCTTGTAAGATCTCTTGCCTTTCTTGCAGCCTCCCTTGCTCTTTGTGCAAGTAACGATTTCTCACATATAGCCTTTGCTACCGATGGATTCTGTTCAAGAAATATCTGAAGCTGTTCTGATACTATGCTGTCAACTGCACTTCTTGCTATAGTATTACCAAGCTTCTGCTTAGTCTGTCCTTCAAACTGGGGATCCTCTATCTTAACACTTACTATCGCTGTAAGTCCCTCTCTTATATCATCACCAGAAAGACTCTGCTCGCTCTCTTTAAGAATCTTATTCTTTCTTGCGTAGTCATTAAATGTTTTAGTCATCGCATTTCTAAAACCAGCAAGATGTGTTCCACCCTCAGGAGTCTTTATATTGTTAACAAATGAATCTACAACCTCATTAAAACCATCATTATGCTGGAAAGCTACTTCAACCTGTACGTTATCCTTGACACCTTCGCAGTATATTACCTGGCTGTAAAGTGGCTCCTTGCTCTTGTTTATATACTCAACGAATTCTCTTATACCGCCCTCATAATGGAATGTTTCTTCCTTTTCCTGACCTTCTCTTAAGTCAGTAAGTATAATCTTTATTCCTTTAGTAAGAAAAGCCATCTCTCTTAATCTGTGTTTTAATATGTCATACTCAAACACAGTTGTTTCCTGGAATATCTCCTTATCAGGAAGAAATGTTACCTTAGTTCCAGTTTCATCCGCCGGACAATCACCTACTGTCCTTAATTCATAACATACATTTCCTCTTTCATAACGCTGCTCATATATATGTCCATCTCTTTTAACTTCAACTTCCATCCACTCTGATAAAGCATTAACAACAGATGCACCTACACCGTGAAGTCCACCGGATACCTTGTATCCTCCACCACCGAACTTACCACCTGCATGTAACATTGTATACACTACTTCAATGGCAGGCTTTCCAGTTTCGTGATTAATATCTACAGGTACACCTCTTCCGTTATCTGTGACAGTTATTGAGTTATCCTTATTGATGAATACCTTAATAACATTACAGTATCCTGCAAGTGCCTCATCAACCGCATTATCTACTATTTCATATACAAGATGATGTAATCCTCTTCCAGATGTACTGCCTATATACATACCTGGTCTCTTTCTAACAGCTTCAAGACCCTTTAATATCTGAATCTGATCTCCACCATAATTCTGCTCTGCCATATTACCTCATTTCTGCGGTACCATCACCGCATTGTACGTGACTTACTGTTCCATTAGTTACTTTAAAAACTTTATTAATATTTATTCTGTTATTAATAAATTCATCTAAACCTGTACACGTGATAATCGTCTGTATATCACCTATACTGTTAAGCAGATAATTCTGCCTGTTACTGTCAAGCTCTGACAGCACATCATCCAAAAGAAGAATAGGATTATCTTTAGTAAGCTTCTTTACAAGTTCAATCTCTGACAGCTTAAGTGACAATGCTGTTGTCCTCTGCTGTCCCTGGGATCCATACTTTCTTACATCTTGTCCATTGATATAAAAAACAAGATCATCCTTATGTGGTCCAATTCCTGTACTTTTATACCTTATATCCTTATCTCTTGATGCACTTACCATATCTTCAAGCCTTTCGGCCGTCGTATATGGGGCATACTCAACTACAAGATTTTCTTTACTTCCTGTAAGATTAGAGTGAATACTGCTTATTATATCATTAAGCTCTTCAACAAACTTAATTCTTCCATCGATTATGCTTCTTCCATAATGCACAAGCTGCATATCCCATATATCAAGAGTTGATAAAAGTTCATCTGTCATATTAAATGACAATTCCTTTAGCAGCTTATTACGCTGAACCAGCACTTTATTATAATTAACAAGATTGCTTAGATATATCTTATTAAGCTGGCTTAGCTCCATATCCATAAATCTTCTTCTCTCTGAAGGACCATTTTTTATAATATTAAGATCTTCTGGTGAGAAAAGTACTATCTGTATTATACCAAACAGGTCAACTGCCTTTTTTATTGGTATTCCATTTATTGCTATACCTTTGGCTTTGTTCCCCTTAAGATGCATGTCGATACGATAGTTTATGTCATTTTTTAACACGTTGGCTTTTATATGTGATTCTGACTCTCCGAATCTTATCATTTCTTTGTCTTTACTGCCACGATGTGACCTTGAGGTGGCACACATATATATAGACTCAAGTATATTAGTCTTTCCCTGTGCATTGTCACCATATATAATATTGACATTTTTATCGAAATTCATATCAAGAATATCATAATTCCGATAATTCTTTAAATCTAGAGAATCAATAACCACTGTTTCACCTGCCATAATTTGTTATCGTTCAGAGCAATGTATAGCATATCAGCTTGTCCCTGAATAGTTTATTTGCTGTTATCAGCGCTTAATAATAAGCTTATTGCCGTTGAATTCTACAACTTCTCCACCAACAAGCTTTTTTCCTCGTTGTTTTTCCACAACTCCATTGACTTTTACAAGTCCACTCTGAATAACTTCCTTAGCTTCTACTCCTGATTCAACGAATCCAACAGCTTTAACAGCCTGACCTAACTTGATGAAGTCATCACCTTTTCTAATAGTTAATTCTTCCATGATAATCCTCATTTCTGATATTTTATCTAAAATATAAATATATAACTGAAATCATATACAACTTATATATGGTCTATATATGTTATATATATTATATACGTTATATATATTATGCAACTTATATATTTTATACATCTTATATATATCGTATATATAGTTTATTTGTAATAAATTTATGCGTGCCTTATAACTTAACAAACGGCATAATCATAAACATTATATTTAAGCTGTAAAATTAACAGGAAGTATAAGATATATATATGACTGGTTAGCATCTCTTATAAAACAAGGTGCCTTAGGGTTAACAAGATATATATCTACTGTTTCATCGTCAATAACTTTTAATGCATCCATAAGGAACTTAGGGTTAAAACCAATCATGAGATCCTTACCCTCTTTTTTAATATCTATATTTTCGTTAGACTTTCCCTTTGATGAATTAACATTAACTTCAAGTGAACCATCTGTAATATTAATAATAATTGGTTTCTTTTCGCTCTCAGTAATAAGAAGATTAGCTCTATCTATAGAATCTATAAATTCTTTTTTATTAATAACAACTTTTGTTTCATAATCACTTGACAACATCTGGCTTATTTTGAAGTATTCACCTTCAATAAGTCTTGAAACTACAATAGTATTATCGAACTCAAATAAAATATGATTATTAGTAAAGTATACATTAACCATATTTTCTGCATCTGTAGATAATATCTTACTTATCTCCTGTAATGTTTTTCCAGGTACTACTACCTTAACATCATCAGCTCTTCCTTCAAGTGCAATGTTTCTTATAGCAATTCTATGTCCATCAAGACCTACAACCTTAAGAGTATTTTCGGATACTTCAAAAAGTTCACCTGTCATCATTTTATTGTTATCGTTAGGTGCTGTAGAGAAAATAGTCTGGTTGATTATTTCCTTAAGTTTAAACTGGGAAATAGTGATCATTTTATCTTTGTCTATTATAGGTAAGTAAGAAAAATCATCTCCAGATTTACCAGCAATGTTAATTTTACTGTTTTCACATGTAATTAAAGATGTATAGTTGGAATCTGTAGTAATAGTTACTTCACTGTCTGGCAGCTTTCTTACTATTTCGGAAAAAAGCTTTGCTTCAATAGCAACCTTACCTTTTTCAAGTATCTCGCCATCAACGATAGTTTCAATACCGAGTTCCATATCATTACCTGTAAACTTAATAACATTAGTAGTAGCATCTATTAAGATACATTCAAGAATATTCATAGTGGTACGTACTGGTACCGCTTTCATAACAATACCAACGGCTTTATTAAGTTCACTTTTTGAGAATACAAGTTTCATAATTGTTCAAAACTCCTTTCGGTGTGAGGAAACCTTCCCCAGACACATATATATATAAATATAATTCAGTAGTAGTTATAGTAGGGGCTGTTAATATGTTAAAAACCCCTGCCAATCTAGTAAATATCAGCGTTTGGCAAAAGGATAAGCCAGTTAAAACGGACTGAGTATACTGTTTAAAAAACAAAAATTATGTTGATAAAAAAAATCCAAAAAAAATTGAAAAAAAAGTTATAAATGAACATCAACATAAAAAGCACATATTATAAACAGGTTATAACAAATACCATGTGGAAAAATCCACAATCTGTTGATAACTTTGTGGATAACTGTTTATAACACAGTTAATAATTGTTAATAACATCATGAAGGATTGATCTTTTTGATGATAATATCAATAGTATTGCGTACTGATTCGTTCTGGACAACTTCTTTGGCAATCTTTTCAGCTCCGTGGATAACTGTTGTATGATCTCTGTTACCTAAAGCTTTACCTACGGCCTGAAGAGGGGCTGTTGTCATCTGACGGCATAGATACATGGCAATTTGTCTTGGATGTACTATGTTTGCATTACGCTTAGATGATATTATGTCATCGTATTTAACATTAAAGTGATCTGCCACCGTCTGTATAATAAGCTCAGGTGTGATTTCTTTTTTAGAATCAGGAGATATAAGATCTTTTAATGTCTGTTCAGCGAATTCTACAGTAATAGGTGTATGCGATAACTTTGAAAATGCAGATAACTTTGTAAGTGCACCCTCAAGCTCCCTTATACTTGACTTTATATGGGTTGCTACGTAATCCTGTACATCATATGGAATATCAAGTGATGATAATTCGGCTTTTCTTTTTATAATAGCCATCTTAGTTTCGTATGTAGGAATCTGGATATCAACAGGAAGCCCCATCTCGAATCTTGTTCTTAGACGTTCCGAAAGAGTTTCCATTTCCTTAGGTGGCTTATCAGAAGATATAACAATCTGCTTTCTATCCTGATATAAAGAGTTAAAGGTATGGAAGAACTCTTCCTGTGTAGATTCCTTACCTATAATAAACTGTATATCATCAATAAGAAGCACATCAATGTTACGGTAACGGTTTCTGAAAGCAGCATTGCCTTTTTCAGCATTTTCTTTATTACGGATGGCATCTATAAGCTCATTGGTGAAAGTTTCACTTGTTACATACAATACCTTTTTATTAGGATTGTTTTCGATAATAAAATGTGCAATAGCCTGCATAAGATGAGTCTTGCCAAGTCCAACACCACCATATATAAAAAGTGGGTTATATACTTCGCCAGGCGATTCGGCAACAGCTACAGAGGCTGCATGTGCAAGGCTGTTATTGTTACCAACGACAAATGTGTCGAATGTATAATTAGGATTAAGATTAAGGGAAAGATTGTTAGAATTGTTATTATCTTTCTTAGGCTCCTCTTTTTTAATCTTTTCTTTTTTAATCTTTTCCTCATGTTCAAGGTCTTCATCGGATATAAGACGGATCGTGTATTTATCATCCATAACCTCACAGACAGTTATTTCAAGAAATTCACGATATTTCTTTTCTATGAGGGATACACCCATACGGCCCTTAGATACTAATAAGGTAATTACGTTATCATCTACTGAATATATCTTAAGGGGTTTAATAAATGTATTAAAGGAAATATCCTGTATGTCGTATTCCTCTTTAAATATTTGAAGGATTCTATCCCAGCTGTTAATTAATTCTTCCATAATAATTGCCTTTCTGGCTGTATTAGAATGATAAAAAAACATTCCTTTATAATCATAAAGCATTTGTGGATTTTTTTCAATAAAATTGTGGATAACTTAAAAAATCTTTAAAAAATTCCGTGTTATACAAAATTGTGTTGATAATATATAAACAAAAAAAACATAGGAAAATAGCAAAAAAACACACATGTAATCACAAAAAATAGAAAAGTTATGCACAAGTTATGCACATGTTGTGCATAACTCTGTATAAGGTGTGGATAGATGTGAATATGATTGTTTAATTGGATATTAGTTGGTGACGAACGGACGACAGCATATATGAGAAAAGCAGGTGTGCATACATCAACGATGCCAGAAGCTTCAATTGGATATTTCTAAGACTTTTCATATACGTAATGGTAGTTTCCGCTACCGTTCGATACGGGACATCCATGTCCCATATCTCACTTCCACAGACATCCGTGTCTGTGGATAGCTGGGTAGAGAAAGAAAAGTCTAAGAACTATCACAATTGAACTTCAAGTGCATCTTATGATGTTTGCGCACCTGCTTTTCTCATATGTGCTGTCTGACGTTGTCTTAATTTATGAAAATGAATGTGTGTCTAAATCAGAGGGGAGAGGCATGATGGGCGGAATTGTGCGCAAAGTGCACAATTCCGCCCTGTTTCGTCCCCTTGATTTAATTGAATATTCAGCATTAAATTATGCCACAACACAGACAAATATAAGCTACAGGCAGTCCTGCATACTATGCGAAATGCACTTGAAGTTTGATTGTGGTAGTTCTTAGTCTTTCCCTTAGCCAACAAGCTACCATGCTGAGAGAATACCGATAAATCCGCTGTATTCGTGCGGCTTCCATAGGGTCGGTTGTGTGGGTTGCCCGATGGCAGGACGTCGAATGCGTCTGTTTGAGTTCGGCCGGTATCCCACGTATCAGCGCGCCTACATCCGTGCCTTTGAGCGAATGCTCGAAGAACGTGTTGCACGCGGCAAGCTCGACAGCACATGGCGTGCTGGGACAACTGGCGAGGATATATTCCGCTGGTGGATGCAGGACCGGAATATCGAGGGACAAATGAAGATTGAGGGCTTTGACGGATAGAGCCCAGGTATGTACCGTGCGGATTCCCGCGCGGTTTTATTATATACACGCCAAATTTCAAGGGGGTGGTTCCAGTGTGCTACTCGGTGCATGGTTAATCCATGCAGTATCGGTTTGGAAATAAGTTTGAGATGGAGGGATGAGGAAATGGATTTTTTGAAGAAACGGCTCAAGCGGCTTACGTCGATGGGGCTGGCATTGCTCTTGTCTGCGTCGGCGTTTCCGGCCACGGCCTTTGCCGCGTCGGACAGCACCAGCACGCTTGCCGAAGTAACGGCAAAGTATATCGACGCGGAAAACGGCAAGGAGATTGCCGAGCAAGAGATATATAGCGTAACACATGAGGAACGGCAGCCGCAGGAAATCGAGAACTACACCTACGTCGATTACACGGAAAACGTCGAGTACGTCTACTCCCATAAGGATCTGACTTATATTGTCGGCTACCCGGACGAAAGCGTGCGGCCGGATGCTTCCATGACCCGTGCAGAAGCAACTACGGTCTTTTACCGTCTCTATGACGGCGAGTATCCAGAGTTTGAGCGCCGCATGTCAAACGGCACGTTCGAGGACGTCAAGACGGATTACTGGTTCTACAAAGAAGTCGAAACGCTGTATAACATTGGAATTGTAGACGGCACGGATGAACACAAATTCTCGCTGGATGCGCCCGTCACCCGCGCGGAGTT